>OCAG01000353.1_pt1 | contig 37046 bp, 38 predicted proteins | sample 1477111 | NCBI WGS metagenome assembly OCAG01 (sample SAMEA2580288, study PRJEB22360) | human gut metagenome | biome: human gut; feature: human-associated habitat; material: faeces | place: Denmark | collected 2008/2010 | reverse complement strand
CGACTCCATGGAGGGGTGGAAAAGACCCGGTCCATTTTTCCCCGCCCTGCCGTATTGGCAGGGCGTATTGTTTTTTGAAAAACAACTTAGACAAACAGCATCCTGTCTGCCAGGTCGGTCAGTACATTTTCGCATCGGGCGATATCGGCCAGAGGAACGTACTCATCGGGTTTGTGGGCCAGTTCAAGGTCGCCGGGGCCGTAGGAAAGGCAATTGTGGTTATTCAGTTTTCCCGCGATAACGGCGGTATCGGTATAGCCTGGGAAAAAGCTGACTTGGGCAGGGCTGCCGGTTACGGCTGCGCAGCTTTCTCTCAACATTTTTAAAAGGTAGGAGTGCCCATCTTTTTCAACAAAAGGACGGTCACCGGTAATTTTATAATGACCATGGACGCCAGGAATCTGCTTTTCTGCCCGGCATATGGCTGATTTTACAATGGATTCCGCAGCAGCAGTGGTGATAGGCGGCACGAGGCGCATATCAATGGTGACTGTGCAGTGGTCCGGGACTACGTATGGGCGATAGCCGCCATTGATCTGCCCGAAAGTGACTGTGGAGCGGCCGAGGTCATGATGGGGTGCTGTTGCCTCAATTCCTTTCCGCACAGCAACGATCATTTCTGCCATGGCAGAAATGGCGTCCGCCCCTTTCCAGGGTGTGCTGGCATGGGCGGTTACGCCGTCTGCCGTCAGTTCAAACCAGGTGCGGCCTTTGTGGGCAACCTGAATTTGCCCGTTTGTGGGTTCGGTGTCCAACACCCAGCTTTTTTCAGTTACCCAGCCTGAGGCGATGGCAGCTTCCACACCGCGCATATAGTATTCTTCATCGATTGTTCCGATGAAAACAAAGGAGTGGCGCGGTTGTTTTCCAGAAACAGCGGCTTTTAGAAAAGCGGAAAGGGCGCAGGCCAGGCCGGATTTCATATCGCAGGCGCCTCTGCCGTAAAGCCGTCCGTCTTTTATTTTGGCAGAGAGTGGCGGAATACTCCAGCCCTCTCCCAATGTCACTGTATCCATATGACAGATATAAATAAGCGCTGGATCGTCAATTTCTCCTTTGATTTTGCCCATGACATTAAAACGGCCGGGCAGAACCTCTTCTTTGACAACAGGAACGCCCGCTGATTCCAGAAGCTCTACGATTTTAAGGCTGATGGCCCCCTCGTATGCGCCGGGATCTGAGCTGTCGATACGGACAAGCTCTTGGGTCAGTGTCTGCGCGTTTATGATATGCATAAAAACCTTCCAATGGTTCGATAAATTCTTTTTATATTATATAATAAATTTTCTAAAATGAAAAGAAAAACAATAAAAGATTCTTAAAGAATTGCAGTATTGTGGCTTGCAATGTAAAAAAGATACAAATTAAAAAAGCTCTATATCAAATTAAGAGGGATATAGAGCTTTTTTAATTATACAATTTGAAAATAAGGTTTAATTTTAAAGTTTAAATCTTGTATGATTTTATCAGCGTCTTCTAAAATTTGTTCGATTTTTGTTTCTGGCAGATTCATAATTTTAAACACAATTGTTAAACGATATTTCATAAATTGTTCATATGTACAGTTTAAATTCCCGTCAAAAAAAGCGACAACTAATGAAGTAGCAGCACCGCGAATAGCATAGGTCAGTAATTGTACTTCATCAATATTTTCATCAATATCTAGATGGTATTGTTGATGAATCAGACGATTATAGTTCAAAGATGGTTCTACAGAAAAAGAGGTGAACCCGCAATTGATCAGTTCGTGATAAAATCGGTAAGCGTTCTTATCCTGATGGTACATCTCCAAAAGCATACGGATTTGTACAGCGGATACTGTAAGAAAATCTTGTGTTCCATACGTAATCATGATTCTTTCTGAAATTAGTTTTCGTATTGTACTAATATAGCGAGAATAGACTTCGTTGGCTAAATTAACCTTGTTTTTAAAATAATATGAGATTGTTGGTTTTGTGACACCGCACTCATTGGCCAGATATTCAAAAGAAGTTTTTTGATAGCCCTTTTCATAGAAAGATATTTTTGCTTTTTCTAACAATAATTCGCGTATTTCGGTTTTTTCGGCCATTATACACCTCCATATTTTAGTATTTTAGCATAGTTTTTTTCATTTTTCTAATAAAATTAAAAAATAAAATAAAAAAATGTTGATTTTACGATAAAAACATGATACCATAACCTTACTTTACATGTAAAGTTAAAATATAACATGTAAAGTAAAAAGTTTGTTTTTCCGGCCGGAATTCAAATAAAAAAGATGGAGGTGTAAAAATATGAAAAAGCCATTAAGTAAAACTCTAAAAAGGTTTTATGGAGTTGGTGACTTTGGTTTTTGTATGATGACTGCTGCTGAGTTGTCTTTATTTATGCTGTTTTTGACGGATGTTGCTAAATTCCCTTTAGGAATAGTTGCAGCCATAACAACGATAACGGGGGCTGTAGATGCAATTATTTCGCTATTTAGCGGGGCAATCGTAAATATGGTTAAGCCAATGAAGTGGGGTAAAATTCGATCGTGGTTGTTGATCTGTCCGCCAATTGTTTTAATGACTTTTATATTTCAGTTTTCTAAGATAGGTTCAGATATAACTGCTGCAGTAATAGTTTGCTTGGGATTTATTATTAGCCATGCTGCCTGGAATTTAGCTACAGTTGCAAACGTTTCGCTTGTTCCGATGCTTTCAAGTAATGAAGATGATAAAATTATTCTTACATCGCGAAGAGGTATGTTTAATAATCTTGCGAAAGTATTCTTTTCATATATCGGACCACCATTGGCGATTTATCTTGGATTTGCTTTGCATAATGAAGTAACAGGATATACAATACTGGCTGGCCTTTGTGCATTGTTATTCTGTATAGGTTATTTTGCGCATTTTAAAATGACAGAGGGATATGAGCCAACTCAGGAGGAAATCAGGAAAGAATCGAATGGGGAGAAAGTTAAGGCGAAAGACTTAATAAGGAATTTTCTCACCAATTATCCTTTAATGGTTATTATTCTTGCAGATACCGGGAGAACGCTTGTTAATATGCTAATGTCAGCGTTGGCTGGTTACTATTATAAGTACATTGCAGAGGATATGGGATTATTTCCGTTACACTTGTTTATCACAGCATGTGCAGCAGTGCTGGGCGCTTATTTTGCTAAGTTTATTGGTAAAAAACTCCAGGCGAAGATGTCCTGTGTCATTCTGTTTGCAGGGATTACTGTTTTCTTGGTATTAGGGCGTGTTTTTTATCAGAATGTTCCAGTGTTTATGTTCTGCTTATCAATGGTTCAATTTTGCGTAGGTGGGCTTCAGGCACTTACGGTAGTTCTTTACAGTGATACGATTGTTTATGGTGAGTGGAAAACTGGTAAAAATACGGCATCCTTTATTATGGGAATGATTGTTGTACCTTCTAAGATATCGCAGATTTTGAAAGGATTGATTATTGCCTCCGCATTGGCGGCTGCCGGCTTTGTGGCAGGAGCGGCGCCAACGCCAGAGCTTCAGGTTGGGATTGCCAACGCATACATTATTTTTCCGGCGACAGGTGCTCTGATCGCTTCCTTATTAATACTTTTCGGCTTCCGGTTAAATTCTAAAAAAGTAGCAGAGATGCAGCAGGAAATTGATGAAAGAAAGTGTACATCAGCTGTAAAAACAGAACAAATTAAATAAGTGTAAAACAGAATAAATTTTATAAATAATTGTTTTTTGAAGCTGAGAGGAGTTAAAATGATACAACAAAAAATAAATGAACGACAACAGCTTTTTAATGATGTTATCGACAATAAAATACCTGAAAGAGTACCTGTTATGGGGAATATCATGTATGAAGCAGCCATTGAGTATGCTGGATTTGATTTAAAGCAAGGACAATGGGACAGCGAAATTGCGTATAAAGTGTTTAAAAAAATAAATGAGGATTTTCAAACAGACGCACCCTGTACGAGTCCGACAATGCGTAATCCGCTATTTTATCAAATTTTAGGGGCAAAAAGTTATGTAATGTCAGAGACGGGGGTAATGCAGCATCCTGAAATTACAGCTATGGAACCAGATGAATACGATGATTTTATAAAAGATCCGTTTAAATTTATGTGTGATATCTTGTTACCCCGGTTGTATACGGAGTTGGACACTTCTCCAATGCAAGCAGCGATGGTTTTAGCAAAAGCATTTAAAGCAAAAACAGATGAAGATAATATTGCCCGGAAGGCCAGTCGTGAGGCAGCGGAGCCTTATGAGTATGCTGTGATTGGCGGTGCAGGATTCGGTGAAGCACCCTTTGATTTTCTTTCGGATTTGCTCCGATCATTTACTGGAATTTCTAAGGATATAAGAAGATATCCTGATAAAGTGAAACAGGCATGTGATGCTGCCGTACCATTAATAGAAAAGACGCTTATTCCACCTAAGCCGATGAAGTATCGTTATGCGAGTGTACCGCTGCATATGGCGCCTTATTTAGGAGATAAATCGGTAAACGAATTTTTCTGGCCATCTTTTGAAAAATTAATTTCCAGGTGTGTGTCGGCAGGACAGACATTACACCTTTTTATGGAGCAGGATTGGATGCGTTTTTTAGATAAGCTCAATGAGTTGCCAGGGCGGATGTACATGCGCTTCGAGTATGGAGACCCTCAGCTAACAAAGAAAAAGATAAATAAACATATTATTACAGGATTTTATCCAACCGTCCTGCTTCAAACAGAGACAAAACAAAAGTGTATTGATAAGGCAAAGGAATTACTGGATATTCTCGCGCCTGATGGAGGATACATTTTTAATGTTGATAAAAATATTATGTCATTAAAAGGTTCTGTTGCGGAGAATTACCGTGCGGTGCTGGAGTATGTTTCGTTACATGGTAATTACTAGGAGGAGAATATGTTTGAATCAGAATACTACACGACATGGGAAAAATATCAAGAAGAACATTTGAATATTTCTGATAACGCGTGTAAAACAGAAAAAATACAGAATTATGAAGAAGAGATGTTCAAATTTATTATGATGTTATTTTTATAGAGGGGAAGATTATGTTGACAAAATTACAAGAGTATGAAAACAGAAAAGCGGATTTAATTGCGACGACAGGGCATCAGGAGCCTCAATATGTTCCGGTTATGTTAGATGTGATTTCCTGGCCGATCGCATATCAGAAAAAGAAAACGGCGGATTTGATCAAAGATGCAGATTTAATGGTAAGAACTTTTACGAAAACACTCAGGGAAATATATTGTGACTGCATTACCTCAGCAGGAATTCCTTATCCATTGGTTGCTTTAAATATACTTGGCGGAAAAGGATACTTTATTTCGGAAGATGAAGTAACCATTCAGCATACGCAGAATTGCACGATGGAAGCTGAAGAGTATGGAGAGCTGATCAGGGACACGGAAAATTTTATTTTAAATATTTTGCCAAAACGTAAGTTTTCTAATTTGAATGGTTCGGACAATGAAAACTACGCTGTCTTAAAAAATGCGATTATGGCATTTTCAAAGCACATGGAAGCAGCCGGTAAACTTAGTGCTGCCCTTCAAAATGAACTGGGCGTTGTTGCGGTATGTGGAGGAAGAACAAAGGCAGCCTGCGATACAATGTTTGATCGTATTCGAGGATTTAGAGAAACAATTTTTGACATGAAGCGAAAGCCGGATGAGTTGTTAACCGCACTGGAACATGTGTTTGAGGTTTATGGAAACCCCGGATTAGAAAAACTCAGGGAAAATGGATCCACCGTGCCGTTTCCTTTTACTGCCTGTCATGCGGTTCCTTTTATTCGAAAGTCTGATTTTGAAAAATTTTGGTGGCCTACCTATAAAAAAGTTGTTGACCCCATTATTGCAGAAGGCGGAAGGATCTTTATGAAAAGTGAAGGACGGTGCGGGCATATTTTAGACGTATTAAAGGATTGTCCTAAATCTTCATTCATACTTCAATTAGATATGGAAGATGATCCTTATAAAGTTTATGAGAAAATAGGCGATCATGCTACCATTGCTTGTGGTATTACGACAAATCAATTAAAATGTTTATCAAAGCAGGAATGTTTGGATATTGCTAAAAAAGCCATTGATACCTTTGCGCCTGGAGGAGGTTTCATTTTCACAACAGACAAACCGCTCATTAGTGAAAATGATGTGAATCCGGAAAACTTATTTGCTGTCTATCAATTTGCACATGAATATGGAAAGTATTGAGGAAATTAAAATGAAAGAAAAAACATTGGATGAATTATTAAAAGAATTAGCAGAGGACGCTTCTTGGGAATGTGATCCGCAAAAAAGAGAGAAAATTGTTTCAGCATTTCGAATGATTTTAATCGAAATGTAAGAAAAAGCCACTGCGCCGATTAGACCGGATTTTATTGGCGCAGTGGCACATGGTTCACCAAAAAGTAGTAAAAACTATTTGGTTATGGAGGAAAGACAATGAACCCTATGTATATTTCACTTTTAATCTTACTTGCGGCGGTTATTCTTTATGTTTGTGGAAAATTTTCCTATTTGGCAATATCGATGAGTATCCCTATTCTTTTATATCTTACCGGAGTACTGGAGATTAACGAAATCTTTGTTGCGTTCACCAATGAAAGTGTAATTTTAGCAGGTTGCATGTTTGTGATCAGCGGGAGTATACTGTCAACAGGGGTAGCAGAGGATATAGGAAACTACATAATAAAGTATATTAAGAGTGAAAAAAGCGCTGTGGTCATCATTATGCTTGCTACAATTTTAATGTCTTCCTTTCTCAGTAATATTGGCACAGCCATGATAATGTTACCAATAACACTTGGGGTATGCAGATCGGCTAAGTACTCTCCGTCGCGCTTGTTAATGCCCATGGCATTTGCCTGTTCCCTGGGTGGAATGAATACAACGATCGGAGCACCCCATAATCTTCTCGCAAATTCCATTTTAGAGATAAATGAAATGCAAAGTTTAGGATTTTTTGAACTTTCTAAAATGGGAATTTTATTTTCGATAGCAGGGGTTTTATATTTTTATTTCTGGGGATATAAAATGTTGCCTGTAAATGGAACGATAAAGGAAACGGTAACAAGTAATGAAAAAAAGAGTATTTCTCCAAAAACAAAATATAGAAATAAAATTTTTGCTACGGTGATTTTTGTATTCTGTATTTTAGGATTTATTTTTGAAAACAGAATTAAGATGCCGGTTCATATTACTGCATTTATTGGAATGCTTTTACTTTTGTTTTTTCGTGTCATTAATGAGAAGGAAATGGTAAACATGGTTGATTGGTCAGGGTTAAGTATTTTAGCGGGAATGTTTCCTTTAGTACTCGCATTAAATAAAACAGGAGGCGTTAAGCTGATTGCAGATAATCTGATTAAGCTGGGAGGCGAGACAGCAAGTCCTGTTATATTTACAGCTTTAATTTTTATTGCAGCTGCGGGTATTACACAAATTATGTCTAATACAGCAAGTGCAGCGCTTTTATACCCGATTGCAATTGCTGTCGCTTGTGGTTTGAATTGTAATCCTAAAGTTATCGTGATTGCGGTAACTGTTGCGGCTTCTTGTGCTTTTATCACCCCTATTGGTACAGGAAGTAATACAATTGTCATGGCCAGTGGAGGATATCAGTTTAAAGATTATATGAAAATAGGATTGCCACTTCTTCTAATATGTTTTTTAGTTTACATTTTTTTCGCACCATTAATTTGGCCCATTTATTTTTAAAATTGTATGATATTTTGGATCGTATTTATTTAAAAGATTATATAAAAGACTCTCTCTATATATATAAAAATTAAGTTTAAAAAGTGAAAATAAGCTAGTGTTAAAAGAATAAATAAAAGTGCTCTTAAAATCTCTGCCTAATGTTATAATATTACAATAAAGGGAGGGATGCCTGTGGAAAAACAGAATGACTTTACTAAAGGGAGCATATCCGGCAATATTATGCGCCTGGCATTTCCGATGATGGCCGCACAGCTGATTAATGTGCTGTACAGTGTGGTTGACCGCGTCTATATCGGCCATTTACCGGATGCCTCGACACTTGCGCTGACAGGTCTGGGTCTTACCTTTCCAATTATCATGATCATTACGGCTTTTGCCAACCTTTTTGGCATGGGCGGCGCGCCGCTCTGCTCCATTGCCAGGGGGAAGGGAGATGACCGCAGGGCAGAGCGTATTATGGGGAATTCCTTTGCCATGCTGCTCATCTCCGGCGTTTTGCTCATGATCGTATGCCTGATTTTTAAGAGGCCGATTTTATACGCCTTTGGCGCCAGTGACCAGACCTTTCCGTACGCTGACGACTATGTTGAAATATATCTCTGCGGCAGTCTCTTTGTGATGATCGGCCTGGGAATGAACAGCTTCATCAATTCACAGGGCTTTGCAAAAACTGGAATGATGACTGTGGCCCTGGGGGCCCTGGTTAATATTCTGCTGGACCCGGTATTTATTTTTATCTTTGGTTTGGGCGTCAGGGGCGCAGCTCTGGCGACAGTGCTGTCTCAGCTGCTTTCAGCCCTCTGGGTTTTACGCTTTCTGACAGGAAAAAAAGCCATCTACCGCCTCAGTCTGAAAAGTATGAGGCTGGATTTTTCGCTGATCGGCGAGATTTCAGGGCTGGGCCTGTCGGGGTTCATTATGTCGGTCACCAACAGCGCGGTGCAGATCGTATGCAATGCGAGTCTTCAGTTTTATGGCGGAGATATTTACGTGGGCGTTATGACCGTCTTAAACTCCATTCGTGAGGTGCTCACCATGCCAGTGCAGGGGATTACCAATGGGGCGCAGCCGGTACTCGGCTTTAATTATGGGGCTGGGGCTTACGGCAGAGTGCGGAAGGGAATTCAGTTTACAGCCATCATCGGGGTGGCGTACACCTTTATTGCCTGGTTGATTCTGATGCTTACGCCCCAGGCCTTTATCCATATTTTCAACAGTGAGCCGGAGCTTATAAGGCTTGGTGTGCCAGCTTTGTATATTTATTTTTTCGGGTTTTTTATGATGGTGCTGCAATTCTCAGGCCAGACCGTTTTCATTGCCCTCGGCAAATCGAAGCAGGCTATTTTCTTTTCGCTGCTTCGAAAAGCAATCATTGTTATCCCGCTCACCATGTTCCTGCCAACGGTTTTCGGCCTTGGTGTCAACGGTATTTTTCTGGCAGAGCCCATCTCCAATTTCATTGGGGGAGCAGCCTGCTTTATTACCATGATGGTCACTGTATGGTCAAAAATGAAAGAAGAATAGCCGCTTAAAAGTCTCTGCGAAATATGTGTTTATTTGCAGAGACCTTTTTTAGTGGATAAAATACAAACAAATGGGTAAATATATTCATGTTATAAGTTAAATGCCTGACAATTGTGTTTGTTTGAGCTGCACGTAAGATGCTGCTTTTTTATTTGAAACCGATTGAAAAAAGGAGGTAATCAGATGAATGTTGCTGTATGTATTAAGCAGGTTCCTGCTGTGTCGGAAATTAAGCTTGAAAAGGGCACAAACCGAATGTTGAGAGAGGATGTGCCTGCGGTTGTAAACCTTTGTGATAAAAATGCTTTGGAGGAGGCCCTCAGACTTCGGGAAAAGCATGGAGGCAGGGTAACGGTTTTAACCATGGGGCCGCCCCAGGCCGAGGAAGCGCTCCGGGAGTGTGTCGGCATGGGGGCAGATGAAGCGGTTCTGCTTTGTGACGACGCTTTGCAGGGGTCAGATACACTTGCCACAAGCCGCGTGTTGGCTGCAGCGGTCGAGAAGCTGGGCGGCTATGATCTGGTACTCTGCGGTAAGCAGGCCAGCGACGGCGATACAGGGCAGGTGGGCCCTGGAATTGCCGAACGGCTGGACTGGGCTCAGGTCACTTATGTGAACCGGCTGAAGGTTGAAGATTATGTTTTGACAGCAGAACGTGAAAATAGAGATGGTGTTGAAATCCTGCAGACCGCGCTGCCAACAGTCTGCACTATTACGGAAAAAGCCCATGCGCCGAGACACCCCTCGATAAAGGGCAAAATGAAATCAAAAAGTGTGGAGATCCGGACATTATCAGCGGAGGATATTGGGTTAACACCGGATGATGTTGGCTTTAAGGGCTCAGCGACCCAGGTGGCCGGGACTTTTTCACCAGCAGTTCTGGATACTGGCGTCCGGATTGACGCGAAGGACGGTCAGAAAGGCGCAAAAGTCCTGTTTGAAACCCTGGAAAGCCTGGGCGTGTGGTAAGGAGGAAACATCATGAAAGAAAATGCGATTTGGATCTTTATTGAAAAAGAGGAGGAGCAGATCAGGCGCGTAAGTCTTGAACTTTTGTCCAAGGGAAAAAAGCTCAAGCATGAAGATGGCGAGCTGGTTGCTGTGGTTTTTGGCTATCTTTCCTGTGATATGACCACCGAGCTTTCAGGTTATGGGGCGGATATTATTTTAAATGTCCCGGGCGATGGCTATGAAATTTACAGCACCGACACCTATACCGATGCGATGGAAGCCCTGATCCGGCGTTACACGCCGAATCTCCTGCTGGTGGGAGCGACCCATAATGGCCGTGACCTCTGCGGACGTCTAGCAACCCGTCTGGAGCTTGGCCTTGCGGCGGACTGTACAGAGATTGAACTGGAAGAAAATAATGCCGCTACCTTTATCCGCCCGGCTTACGACGGTAAGGAGTTCGCCAAAATTACCATGGCCACACGTCCCCAGATCGGCAGTGTCCACTCTGGTATTTTTGCCAAGGGCCTGCCAGTGGAGGGCCTGAAGGCTGAGGTGATCGAGGAAGATATTCCGATAAAGGAAAGCGCGCTGCGGGTGAAGCTGCTGGAATATGTCGAGGCAGTCTCAAAGGTTGCGGATGATTTGGAGGAAGCAGATATTGTGGTGGCCGGCGGACGCGGCCTCGGAGGTCCCGAGGGCTTTGATGTCATACGGGAGCTGGCAGACGCCCTTGGCGCTGCGGTCGGCGCTTCCAAGCCAACAGTGGAGGATGGCTGGATTGACATTGAGCATCAGGTAGGCGTTACTGGTAAAAGAATCCACCCGAAGCTTTATATCGCCTGCGGTATTTCCGGGGCGGTACAGCACACGATGGGCATGAAGGACTCGGATATTATTGTCGCCATCAATAATGACCCAGAGGCCCCTATCTTTAAAATTGCCCACTACTGTGTGGTTGGCGATTTGTTCGAGGTGGTTCCGGCCCTTGCCGGGATGATCCGTGAAAAGCGCCAGCTCAGATCACCGGCAGAGCGGAGCCAGAATCCAACCGATACACAGGCGGCTTATTTCGAAGAAAAAGCATCTAAGGACCAGGAACATCAGACGCCTGAAATTGAGAAGAAAGAAGAAACAGCAGCGGTTCCTTTAGAAAGAGGACCAAAGCGTGAGATTAAAAAGATTAATACGGTTGATAAAACCCATACGGACGAGGAGGAAGAAACCATGAATTTTGAACTGTCCAAGGAACATCAGGAGCTGCGTGAAATGTTCCGTGAATTTGCCCAGATGGAAGTAAAGCCCATCGCCAAGGATTTGGATGAAAAGGAACGTTTTCCAGAAGAGACCATTCCCAAGCTGGCTGAAGCCGGTATGCTGGGGATCCCTTTTCCGGAAGAATACGGCGGAGCGGGTATGGACAATCTGGCCTACGCCATGTGCGTCGAGGAAATTTCAAAGGTCTGCGGCTCCACCGGGGTTATTATTTCAGCCCACACCTCTCTGTGCGCATGGCCGATCTTTGCCTTTGGAACAGAGGAACAAAAGCGTAAATATCTGGTGCCACTGGCAAAAGGTGAACACCTCGGAGCCTTTGGCCTGACGGAGCCGGGCGCTGGAACAGACGCGGCGGGACAAAAGACGACGGCTGTTCTTGAAGGCGACCACTATGTTTTAAACGGCAGCAAAATATTCATTACCAACGGTGGAAAAGCCGATACCTATGTTATTTTTGCCATGACGGATATCACAAAAGGCAACCACGGTATCACCGCTTTTATTGTGGAAAAGGATTTTCCGGGTTTCTCCATCGGCAAAAAGCTGGACAAAATGGGAATCCGCGGTTCCTCCACAACCGAGCTGATCTTCAAGGACTGTATTGTGCCAAAGGAAAACCTGCTCGGCGAAGTCGGAAAGGGCTTTAAGATCGCCATGAAAACCCTGGACGGCGGACGGATCGGCATTGCCTCTCAGGCTCTGGGACTGGCGCAGGGAGCCATTGATGAAACCATCCCTTACGTCAAGGGCAGGGAACAGTTTGGACAGCCGCTGTCGGCTTTCCAGAACACCCAGTTCCAGCTGGCCAACATGATCGCCAGGGCAGAAGGGGCGCGCCTGCTGGTTTATCAGGCAGCCTGCGCGAAAGATGCAGGAAAACCCTATAATCATCTTGCCGCTTTAGCCAAGCTCGTCGCGTCAGAAGTAGCGAGAGACGTTACCTGTGAGGCCGTCCAGCTTTTCGGCGGCTACGGCTTTACAAGGGACTACCCGGTAGAACGGATGATGCGGGACGCCAAAATTACCGAAATCTACGAAGGCACCTCCGAAGTCCAGCGCATGGTCATCTCCAGCTGGGCAGGGGTAAAATGAAGCTGAGTCCAGTTTTGCAAAGCAAAACTGGCAGCGAGTAAGGAGAGAGCGGCAGCGAACGAACGAGCGGAACGAAGCAAACGTCTTGTTGAGAAAAGCCCTCCAAAGGAGGGCTTTTCTCAATAAAGACGCTGCTGCATACGAAAATTAAAAATGAAAAATTCTCCATTTTCAATTTTCCATTATAATCCCTCCAGCCTTAAACCTTTCCCGCACCGTTGCCTCTGCCTCTGCAAGCCGGGCGTCCAGAAAGGCCTGGTCAGGTACAGCCTGCCTGAAATAGCCATACTCATCAAAAACCCCCCGGGGATGCGTCACCCGGAAGGCTCCGGCGTCACTGCCAAGGGCTACGGCGGCCCCGAGGTCAAAGGCTCTCTGGATATTGGCGAGCTGCCGCTCATGGATGCTTGTCAGAACAGTGTCATTATACCGTCCGCTACCGATGATATTACCGGTTATGGCAATGGTAGGGCACCAGACTGCTCCGGTTTCCTTCAAAAGAGAAAGACATTCCGCATCCATGAAGTTGCCATGCTCAATGCTGTCCACACCAGCCTCCAGGGCAACTTTTATATGATCGGCGCCATTGACATGGGTCATGACTGAATAGCCTTCAGAATGGGCGATACGAACCATTTCAGCCACCTCCTGCCCTGGCAGGCCCGGGCAGCTTAAACGTCCGGCGTGGTCAAAATCCATGATGCCGGCAGTCATGATTTTTATAAAATCACACCGATAGGAGCGGGCTTTCTGAACAAGCCGGGCATATTCCTTCAGGCTGTCATAGGCAAAGCCAACGATTCCGCCGTAGTAACCCCGATGGTGGATGGCAAATACCGGCGTCCGGTAGTCAATACCGTATTCTTGCGCCAGGTCGGCAGCCAGCCGTGAAACGCCCAGATTATCGCCGCCGTCACGGATAAAGAGGACATTCCGTTTTTGGTAGGCTGACAGGACCTGCCGGATCAGGGCTTCATCGGGGCCGTTTCTGTGTTTTGCCGCGGCTTCACGGAAGCATACACCATCCATGATCATGTGGGCATGGCATTCTCCAAACATACTGATCCCTTCTTCGTTTAAATTCTGAATTCTATTATAACGCCGGATTACCATAAAACAAAGGGAAAGCTGTAAAAAAGACAGCAGAACTGCTATAATAAAGCTATTGTGATACCAGGAGGTAGAAAATGGATTACAAAGCATATCTTTTTGATTTTGATTATACACTGGCAAATTCAGAAAAGGGCATCGTCATGTGTTTCCAGCATGTTTTTGAACGCAATGGCTTTAAAGGGATTGAGGAGGATGCCATTAAGAAAACCATTGGCTTAACCCTGGAGGAGGCGTTTATGCTGCTGACGGGCATTAAGGACCGGGAGACCGTTGCCGGCTACCGGAAACAGTATGTCGAGAAGTCCGATGAAGTGATGGTGGCAAACACTAAGCTGTTCCCCGAAGCGCTGCCCATGCTTAGAAAACTAAAAAAACAGGGAGTGAAAACAGGGATTATCTCCACGAAATACCGCTATCGGATTGAGAGCACTATCCGCCTTTATGGTATGGATGAATTGATTGACCTGGTTATCGGCGGCGAGGATGTGGAAACAGCCAAACCAAGCCCGGAAGGGGTCTGGAAGGCGTTGGACAGGCTGAAATGTGGCAGAGAAGAAACACTCTATATCGGTGACAGTCTGGTTGATGCCCGCACCGCCCAGAATGCAGGGGTGCACTTTGCAGCCGTGACCACAGGCACAACCACCGCCGCAGATTTTGAAACAGTGCCTCACGTGAGCGTTATGGAAAATTTGTCTGAGCTTGTAAAATGAACCATTAAAAAAACGGCATACTGCCGTTTTTTTAATGGTTCAGCAAAATTTGGAGTGTAAACAGGCGGTTCTCTGTTTTATAATGCAGAATGCCGCTATATTTTTTTACAATAAAAGCAATGCTCTGTGTGCCGATGCCATGATGCTCGTCGTGGCTGACGGGAAGGCCTTCTTCATTAAACTCAGCCTGGCCGTTAAAGCTGTTGCTGATTTCAATGACAAGCTTATCCGGATACTTCCGGCAGATCAGATCAATGCTCCGTTCATCAGAAGCAGGGAGCTTGCTGCAGGCGTTAAGGGCATTTTCAAGGGCGTTTGAGAAAATGACGCAGAGGTCGGTATCCTCTACAAAAAGCTCTCTGGGAATGGACAGATCGCTGCAGATCGTGATGCCTTTTGTCATGGCCAGATCCGTGTATAAAGAAACCAGCGTGTTCACCAGATAATTTTCACAGAACTGATAATAGGAAGTTTCATCAATCATGCTTTGTATCTGGCGGGAATAGGCTTCGGCCTTCTCCGGGTGTCCATCCTGCAAAAAAGCGATGATAATACCAATGTGGTGGCGCATATCGTGCCGGTACATGCGGATAACCTCCATTTTCTGCTGCTGAGTATCAAACTGGCGTTTTTGCAGATTGATCTGAAGGCCTAGAAATTCGGCCTCCCGGCGGGCGCTGGTGAGCTCATAGGAACGCTGAAAGGTAATAAAGATCACCGCATAAACGCCAAACATGGTCAGGTAGACCAGCCCCAGTGTAGGAAGGACCTGGGGCCTTTCATAAAAAATTGTGGGAAAAAGCACCAGAGAAATGATCACTGTACAGAACAGTGCCGGTACAAAGGAGATCAAAATCCAGCCAGTTTCCAATGATTTTGCGAAAAGCCGGAAGGGCTTGCGCAGATACCGGGTATAAAGCAGAAAGACACCCCCATAGAGCAGAAGCCTCAGAAGCAGTTCTGTATAAAAACCGCCGCCCAGGGCCTGTGTGCCATAATAGGAAAGTATGACAATGGCAAAAAAAAGGTTGATCTGGGTCCAGAAGTTAAACTGGGCTTTAAAGATATCATCCTTTGCCAAAACGGCCAGCAGAATAACACAGGGCAGGGTCGTGGTGAACAGAAAATATCGAAAGAGCACGTCAAGACCTGCTGCATAGAGAATAATGCCATTGATCGTCATAGCGGCTACAAAGAAAAAGAAAATGATCAAAAAACACTTCCTGCGGGAATAGCGGAACTCTGTCATAACAAAAATCAGGCCAATGGTACATAAAAGGGATAAAGACGCCCGTAAAAATGACTGGCAGAAGGTTCCGGACATCATAGCAGGAGGCCGCCTTTATTATGCAGAAGAAAATTGAGATACTGTTCCTTGACCGCTGTGTAACGGCGTCCGGCAATGGGGATAATCGTGCCGTCCTCCAGAATAAAGCTGTCTGAATTTAAGGTGCTGATAGCATGGAGATTTACTATAAATGCGCGGTGTGGCCGCAAAAAACAGCCGGGATCATTGAGATGATTTTCGAGTTCGGTCAGGGTAATGGTCGAGTTGGCCGTGGCAATGGCGGCGCCGTCCTTTTTGTGGATATAGAGCACATGACTGATATGCTCCACATAGGTAATGTCGTAGGCCTTCAGGCTCTGGATGCCCTGAGGGGTAGTTATGACAAGACGCTGAGTCTGGGTCAGCGTCAGTCGGTCCAACAGCTTATCCAGGATGTCATAAAATTTTTGTCTGTCAAGGGGCTTAAGAAGGTACTGAAAAGCATTTACTTCATAAGATTTCAGCGCATAGTCTGGGGAAGTGGTCAAAAAGATGATTGTGCTCTCATCATCAATGGTCCGAAGCGCCTTGGCTAAGGCGATGCCATCCATCTCTGGCAGAATAATATCCAGAATTAGAATATCAAAGTGGTTTTGCCCCTCCACGGTATCCAGCAGGGCATGGCTGGACTGGAAGCAGTCCAGAGAGATCGTCTTTTGTCTGCTTTTACAGTAGTTTTTTATAATGGCGGCCAGCTCAGCCAGCTCATCGGGCTGGTCGTCGCAGATGGCAATTTTTATCATGGCTGTTCCTCTTCATTTTAGGCTTTTTATCATTATAGCACAATTTAAAAAAATCGTGAGTTTATTTAAGCGGTAAAAAGCGTCATTCGTGCGGCTGTCCCGCATTTTTTGCCATCGCAAGAGCAGCCGGAGTAAGGCAGAGTCCGCCGTTTCCAGTACAGCGAAGTTCAGATGGGAGCTGGCGGCCCACGCGGTACATTGTCTCGATGGTTTGGTCAAGAGGTATCTGGGAATCGTAGCCGCCGAGCGTCATTTCCGCGCTGGTCAGAGCATTGGAAACCGACATGGCGTTCCGGCTGATACAGGGGATCTCAACTCTGCAGGCAACCGGGTCACAGATGAGTCCAAGGACATTCTGCAGCGCGGTAGAGGCAGCGCGCAGAGATAAGATCGGGTCTTCGTTCACGAGGGAGACCGCCATCGCTGCGGCCATGGCGCTGGCAGCGCCGTTCTCTGCCTGGCAGCCGCAAAGCTCGGCGGCAAAGGTAGCCTGCTCTGCGATGAATACGCCGATGATGCCAGCGCACAGTAAGGCCTTCGCAGCTTGTTCTAAAGCCTTTTCAGGTAAAACAGGCGGGAAAGAAGGGGGTATTCCTGTCTCTTGAAGCAGTGCGAAGAGCACTCCGGGAAGCACGCCGCAGGAGCCTGCCGTTGGTCCGGCGACCACGACGCCCATGGCGTTGCTGGCCTCCATGACAGCGGTGCTGTAGACTGCTCCGTTTTGATAAGGACTGGCGGAAAGAAGCCTGCCGGCAGAAGCTGCCGCTGCCATTGACCGGGCCGAACGGTTTGTAAGGCTTTCGCCATTTGAAGCGTCCAGCAAACCAAAGCTTATGGATTGATGCATGGTTTTTACGAGCATTTTGGAATAGCTCAGCACTTTCTCCGCAGCCCATCCGCTCCTGGCGGCTTCATATTCAACTGCGGCCTGCCAGAGTGGCATGGGATTTTTGTCTAAAAATGCGGTGAGCGCGCCAGAGGTGCTGAAAGGCAGCGCTGCTTGCGCGGGCGTGGGTACAGGAAGGATGGCGGGAATATAGCGCAGTGTTTCCGGTGCTGTTTTTATGAGTCTTTTAATTTCATCGGGCGAAGTGGATGCTTTCAGCGGCAGCGCATAAAAACCAGTGCCGCAGATCAGGCTTTTGGTGTCAGCGATGGCTGGTGGCAGCGTCTCCAGAAAGGTTCTGAGAGCGCCCTGTGTTTCCGTAGTGTAAAATCCTGCGAGTACAGGACAGTCCCCTTTGAAATCGACGGGGGCACCGTTGAGGGCAGTTATGCAGAACATTCCGCCGCCTATGGAAAGAGAAGTGACACAGAGACGCCCGGAAGGGCCCCCAAGAACAAGGTCACAGGTGTTAGGATGCTCGCAGGCTGTGTCGGTCAGGCAGATATCAAAGCCAATGCTTTTTTCTTTAAGACGGCGGAGGCTGTTTTTAAAGTCAGGATGGTTTAGCGGCAAGCCAAGAAGGCCAGCGGCAAAGGCAATATCCGACTTTTGACCTTTATAGGTGGTGGCATATGAGCTGCTTTTGGGAAAAATCAGCTGAACGGATTTAAAATCCGGCATCAGACTGCCGGTAAAGTATCCGATACGGCCTGGGCCGGCTGTGTGGGAGCTGGAAGGTCCAGTCATCACAGGCCCCAGCACATCATTGAAAATACTGGTTTTATAATTAGTCATAAAGAACTCCTTTGGTGGGCTGCTTTTATTGTAAGTCTGAAGAGGGAGCAGGGTCAAGAAGAAAAGGGCTTTTGTCCGACGAAATTTTACATCTGTTTCGCAGGAGAAAAGGGTGATATAATACGGTTAAATGGGGAAAGGAGCAATTGCTATGGAATATCGAAGAATAAAGGGGATCGAGACACCAGTCAGTGTGATTGGCTTTGGAGGCGTCTATCTGGAGGGAATGCCCGGGGAGAAAATCATTGAGATGATCCACCACGCCATGGATCTTGGCGTTAACCTGCTGGATCTTTACATGCCCCAGCCGGAAATAAGAGATGCGATTGGAGAGGCAATAAGGACGCACCCTGGCAAAATGATGATACAGGGGCATTTATGTACAGTATGCGGTGGTGATGGGCAGTATATCCGCAGCAGAAATCTGGAAGAGGTGAAGCGCTCCTTTGAGGATATGCTGGACCGGCTGAAGCAGGACCACGTGGACTTTGGGATAATTCATTTTCTGGATTCGGAAAAGGATTGTGAAGCAGTAGAAAAAAGCGGTATTTTGGAGTATGCCCTGGATTTAAAGAGCCATGGCGTTATCCGAAAGCTTGGATTTAGCTCGCACAATGCTGTTACTGCCATGAAACAGGTGGAGACCGGCTTGTACGAGATGCTCATGTTCAGCCTCAACCCAGCCTATGATCTGGACCACGGACAGAGGGAGGTTGAGGATATCATGGAATTTAGAGGCGTATCGGTGGATGAAAGGGCGCTGGGGATCGCTCCGGCCAGAATCGCTTTGTATCAGCTCTGTGAGGCCCTTGGAATTGGCATTACTGTCATGAAAGCGCTGGCTGCAGGGCGGCTTTTGTCAGCGGAAAGCTCACCTTTTGGAAAAGCCATGACACCGGCGCAGTGCTATCACTATGCGCTGGATCGTCCTGGAGTAGTGTCTGTGCTGCCTGGCCTTTCCACGCTTCATGAAATTGACGAGGCGGCAGCCTACTGCCAGAGCACTGAGGCGGAAAGGGACTACAGCGCTATTGCCGAAGCGCCCAGCTTTCAGATGCAGGGGCAATGCATGTACTGCAATCACTGCCAGCCCTGCCCCATGGGCATTGATGTGGCGGCAGTGACAAAATATCTGGATGTCGCCAGAGAGCATGGGGGCAGACTACCAGGAGCCACAGCTGAGCATTATAAAGCGCTGGCGGTGCACGCCTCAGACTGTATCGAATGCGGAAGCTGTTTGAAGCGCTGTCCCTTTGGTGTGGATGTTGTTGTCAATATGCAGGAAGCCCGCCGTATTTTTGGACTGTAAAATAAAAAGCCCTGTCTCTCCACTATGCGCAGCAGTGCGGAGGGGAGATGACAGGGCGTAAATTTATTTGTCAGACGATTGAAGTGCCACCGTCTACGACAATGTGCTGGCCAGTGACATAGCTGGAAGCATCACTGGAAAAGAAAAGTACCGGTCCGCTGACCTCGCCGCGTTTTCCAGGACGGCTCATAGGACATTGGGCGCTGTACCCCTGAAGGAAGGCTTCAGACTTAAAGAGCGTATCCTTTGTCATTTCGGATTCAAAAAGCCCTGGGCATACGGCGTTAACGGTGATATTAAATTGCCCATAGGAGGCAGCCATCCCGATTGTCAGACCAAGAACCGCGCTTTTGGAGGCGTTGTAGGAGTGGCGGATAAACATATCGGCCTTGTCCCCGATCAGCGCGTTGACAGAACTGATATTAACGATTTTTCCGTAATTTTGTTCTTTCATATGCGGGACGACATATTTGCTCATAATAAACATCCCTTTGACATTGACATCCATGGCGTGGTCCCAGTCTTCTACGGTCAGGGTATCTACACCGCCGCGGACAGCAACGCCGGCGTTGTTGAGCAGAATATCAATTCTGCCAAATTTTTCGATTATTTCTTCAACGGCTTTTTTAACACATTCTTCGTCAGTCACATCGCAGGAAATGACCAAAACCTTTCGGCCCATTCCGGAAATTTCGGCGGCCACCTGCTCCAGTTTTTCTTTTCTTCTGGCAAGCAGTACAACATTTGCGCCGTTTTGCGCATATGCTCTTGCGGAATCTGCGCCTAACCCGCTGGAGGCGCCTGTGACGACCGCTACTTTATCTGTCAAATCAAACATATCAATTATCTCCTTCTATTTTATAATGGTTAGTAATTATTAAAATAGAAATACCCATTTTAAACAGCTTCAAACATCGACTGGCTTCATGGGTTTTGTTGGTCAATAACCTCACGGCCTGCGGCGGGTTTATCGGTAATCAGGCCGAGCACCCCAAGATCGAGATACTGTCGCATGGCCTTGGACTCATCCACCGTCCAGACATAAACCGGGAGCCATGCTTTTCTGGCTTTGCTGATCAGGCTTTTTGTGACCATATTCTCCTCAACGGTGAGGAAGTCAATGTCCATATTGACCAGCCGCCTTGTGTCTGCCTTGCCCAGATTGCCGTAGACACAGTAGCCAACCGTATATTCGGGGTGCAGGGTTTTTAGCTGTTCCACCAGGCTGTAGTCCAGGGACATGAACATACAATTTTTTTCATCATTCTGCGCTTCAACGACTTTGGCGGTTTCAGCGGCAACGTCAGCGGTTTCGTGTCCGTGGGTTTTCAACTCAATGAGCAGTTTGATCTGTCCTTTTGTGGCCTTTATTACTTCTTCGAGAGTTGATATCTTCCCCTTAGCGTCGTTTTGGAACAAGGTCAGTTCACCGAGCTCCTTAGCGGTCAGGTCATAGACGTTGACATTTTCGCCGGAAAGACGCTGGAGATTACTGTCGTGGATGACCATTGGCACGTTATCTTTAGATAAAAGAATGTCAATTTCCGCGTAGTCAGCGCCCTGGTCAATCCCCCCCTGGATGGAGCCGAGGGTATTTTCCACACCCTCCGAGCTTCCGCGGTGCCCGATGACGATGGGGCTGTGCAAAGCGGGTGGATTATAAAAGAGGCTGAACATGCCTACGGCAGCCAGAATAACAACGCCAAGAGCAATGGGCTTCTGGTGTTTGATAAAAAAGGGATGGGCTTTGATATGCGTCCAGGCGCTTTTGGCCGTATGGCGTGAAATATGAAAAAAACTCATGGCCTTTTCCTTTGTGTGGCCAAGCCTTTCGTCAATAAAGGGAAGGGCTTCCCCGTCAATATTTACCCGTCCATCGAGCCTGCTGTAGCCCGCAGTCAGGATCGTTAAAAGCAAAAGAATGAGGGTGATGCGCAGCAGGCCTGCCAGCAGAAAGCCCATAAGCGGCGCAAACATATTTCCTGAAAAGAGACTCAGGAAAACAGTGAAAGGGCCGTTGCCGGAGATACCGGGGAAATAAGTGGGTACAAACCCTGGAAAGTTAAACAAAACAATCCATAAAATCAGGTAAATGCCAAGCGCTAAAGCATCAGGCAGACGCCCTTTTTTTAAAATACTGAAGCTTCGCCGTGAAGCCTTCATGAACGAAACGCGGTCCAGAACCATGGCGGGCAGTACGAAAAGCAGAATAACAAAAAGTACAAATATAACCACGTAAAACAGGTAAACACCAATATTTCCAAGCAGGGTTTTTGACAGCTCTCCGGTGATAAAATTGGGAATCCGGGTCTGCGGCAGCAGCGACGGGCGTAAGCCGATATGTATCAGCGGCAGGAGCCCCAGCGCATAGGCAGTAAAACCAACCGAGCCAAAATTTTCAAGGCTTTTATAGGTCGTTAAAGCCATTTTCATGGCAGTGCCAAGGCGGATTGGATTTTTATGAAGCCTGTGGTAGAGCATTAAGATGATGACAGAAAACTCATAATAAACCATAAGTGCGCCCAGCGCCAGCATGATGATGAGGGTAATGACCCCGGGAATATTGGTAAAAAAATTAAGAATTCGCTCGTTAAATGCCAGACTGTAGCCGCTGAGGTTCAAAAAAATCTGCATGATAAATGACAGCAGCGGTTTCAGCAGAACGGAGCAAAGTATTTTATATACAACCTCAAAAGCCAATAGTGCCGGAAAGGTCTGAATAAAGGCAATGAGGGTATTCTGAATATTTTTTGATTTCATGTCAGAGACCCCAGAGTTTTTTAATAGTTTACCATAAAATCAGACAGCGGACATGAAAAACAGAAATTTTGTTATAAGAAAAAAAGCTGTTGGAAGATGTGCGTGAGGTCTATTACCATCTTGAGGGTATAGCTGAAAATCTTGGTATTCCAGCGGATAATGCGGTATTAAGGGAGCTGTATTTTAAGGATGTGAAGCTGTCAGCTTTCCCTTTTAATGGGAAAAGTCTTCAGCAATTTTCCAGAGACAGCACCGCATATTGACCTTGCCGTTTGGCAGAAAAGCCACGCCTTCTTTTTTCAAAAGCTGTTCCTGAATACCAGGACCGCCGAAAATAAGTCCCTTGCAAAGGGAGCCGTCACTGAAGACAACCCGGTGACAGGGGAGTTCCAGATGAGCGGGAACATGGCGGAGGGCAGCGCCCACGGCTCTTGCAGCCCGGGGACGGCCAGCCAGAAGAGCTACCTGCCCGTAAGTGGCTACCCGGCCTTCTGGGATATTTGCGATGACACGATAGAATTTTTCGTTGAGTGATACAGACATTAGGCGTTACCTCCTGATTATAATTTCATTATAGAAGATTGTTCTGTGAAAAACAACGTATAAAAAGCCTCCATTGTTTCTGGAGGCCTTTAAAAAAATCAGCAGGTAGCGCCAGATACGGTCGCAATACCCAAAATATTGTCTTTTTCGTCTAATAAATCATTAGTGGTCAGAGCGCGCTCTACAGCTTCCGCGCCCAGGCGTTCAACGGTAGAGCCAAAACGTTCGCTGTTCTGCCCTTCTTTTTTGTATAAGAGAATGGCTTTTTCCACAACATCCATGATTTCGCCGCGGGTAAACAATGTTTTTAGTTCAGTGCCGCGGCGGATCGATTTTCCCCAGCGGCCTCCAACATAAACTTTATAACGGACTTCACCGTCAGGAATCGCGTCAAAACGGCAGTTATCAACACATAAACCGCAGTTGTTGCATTTTTCCTCGTCAATGACGAGTTTTCCGTCTGTTACAGTGGCAGCATCCATTGGGCAGCGGTCCTCAACAGAGCACTTGCTGCAGCCCTTGCACAGCGCATCATTATAATTGGGGATTTTCTGGCCGACGATACCTAAGTCATTGAGGTCAGGTTTTACGCAGTTATTTGGGCAACCGCCAACAGCAATTTTAAATTTGTGAGGCAGTGTAACGTCCCGATAGCCCTCGTAAAAACGCTCGTGTATTTCGCGGGCAAGACCCTGTGTGTCAATCAGGCCATAGGTGCAGACCGTTCCTTTACAGGCAACAACAGGGCGGACTTTTGGGCCAGTACCGCCGGTTACCATGCCCTCTTTAGCGATAAATTCCTGAAAAGGTACAATATCATCCCAGGTCAAGCCCTGTACTTCCACGGTAAGACGAGTGGTAAAGGCAATGTTGCCATTCCCGAATTTCTCAGCCGCTTCACTCAGGCAGGCAAACTGAGCGGCGTTTAAAACGCCGTCCTCTGTGATAACGCGGGCAGCAAAATGTTCGTGGTCATTATTGAACAGGAAGCCCTGTCCCTTGACGCGTTTAATTTCTTCAGGTGCGATGTTCATAAGCTTGTAAATCTCCTTTTCCGTTTAGGTGAAAATATTCTTTGTTCTTCAGTCTATAGATTAACGGATTTCTTGACGATTGTAAAATAGTATTTTATAATCAGTTTAATAGCTAAATACCTATAGAAGAACAATGGGGGATAATTATGACTATCAGGCATCTGAAAGTATTTCTGGCAGTTGCGGAGACAGGCAAGATGAGCGCTGCTGCCGACCAGCTGTTTATTGCCCAGCCATCTGTCAGCCAGGCCATCGCAGATATTGAAAAATACTATAATGTACGTCTGTTTGAACGGCTTTCCCGCAAGCTTTACATCACGCCGGCAGGTGAGAGGCTTTTAGATTACGCCAGGCATATTGTGGCGCTGTTTGATGAAATGGAACTGGAGATGAAGTATTCCACTGAACATACAACCCTTAAAATCGGCGGAACAGTGACAGTTGGAACTACCATTCTCAGCGAGCTGGTGAGCCGGTTTGAGGCAGAAAATCCGCCAGTTACACTGACAGTTCTGGTGGACAACACACCAGTCATTGAGTCTATGATTTTAAAAAGTGATCTGGACCTCGGGCTTGTTGAGGGCGAGGTAAGCAGCGAGGATCTTATCCAGATACCGGCAGTGGAGGATGAAATGGTGTTGATCTGTGGCACGGGGCATCCTTTTGCCGGCCGAAAGACCATCAGTCTTGATGAACTGCAGGGACAATATTTTGTGATACGTGAAAAAGGCAGCAGAGCCCGCAGCTTTTTTGAAAAGATACTGGACAGAGAAAGTGTGGAGATTGTGGAAAAATGGACCTGTACAAATACAGAAGCCATTAAGAATGCAGTAATGGATGGCCAGGGTCTGGCAGTGCTCTCCAAACGCCTGGTAGAACGGGATTTTGAGCAGGGGCGGCTTTGCATACTCTCGATCCAGGGAATCCGTTTGCTGCGGAGTTTTACGCTGATTTATCACAAAAACAAGTTTTTATCACCTCCTCTTAAGGCTTTTGTTCAAGCCTGCGAGGAATATAAAGATTAGTTTTCCACTTTTTGTTCACTTTTTGTCCACATTTTAACGTGGATAATGTGGATAAGTTTTAGAATAAAAAATGGCTTTTAACGAAAATTACAGGAATTAAGTCCACAGGTTGTGCATAACCATGTGGATAAACTGTGTTTTTTCGTGATAAAAGTGTGAATAGTCTGTGGAAAGGGGGTATATATCATTTTTGGTGCAAATTTTTCCATGACTCGGGCAGAGTTTCTTCTTTACTAACAAAATAACAGATGGTATGATAATAAACAATACAGAAATCTTAAAAAAGGGAGTTCAAAAAATGACCGGGGATTTATTGAAAGCACATGTTCTGTCCAGCAAACTGATGACAGACATTGAAGATATCATGATTGAAGAATTCGGTCTGCCTGAAGGCCACATTGACATCGGCCTTTTTACCACCGATAATGAGGATATTGGCTATGTGGCGGCAGATGAAGCGACCAAAAAGGCCAATGTGCAGGTCTGCTATGCCAAATCGACCTACGGGGGACTTGGCTGTGCCTACGGTGGAGAAATGATCGGCATTATCTCAGGGCCATCTATCAGCGATGTTGAGAGCGGTCTGCGGACCATTACACATTTTACCGAGCACAATGCCTGTCTGTTCAGCGCCCGTGAAGATGACGGGGTACAATTTTATGCACAGGTTATCTCAAAAATTGGTACTTACCTCGCAGAAGTTTGTGATCTGCCTGTTGGTTCATCCGTCGCCTATCTTGTCGGCCCTCCGCTGGAATCTATGATGGGCGTCGATGAAGCTCTGACAGCCGCTGATGTAGAGGTTGTAAAATTCTTTGGACCGCCAACCGTCTCCAACCGCGGCGGCGCCATCGTAACCGGGACTCAGTCCGCCTGTAAAACCGCCTGCATGGCCTTCGCCAAAATGGTCATGGACTGCGTCGAAGAACCAGTTGATTATTGAAGCTGAGTCCAATTTTGGAAAACAAAATTGGCAGTGAGTAAGGAGCGAGCGACAGCGAGAGAACGAGCGCAACGAAGCAAACGTCTTGTTTGAAAAAAACCTCCGAAGGAGGAATAAAGTTTTTTACAAATAAAGACGAAGCCGTCCAATTTTGGAAAACAAAATTGGCAGTGAGTAAGGAGCGAGCGACAGCGAGAGAACGAGCGCAACGAAGCAAACGTCTTGTTTGAAAAAAACCTCCGAAGGAGGAATAAAGTTTTTTACAAATAAAGACGAAGCCGTCCAATTTTGAAAAACAAAATTGGCAGCGAGTAAGGAGCGAGCGACAGCGAGAGAACGAGCGCGGTAAAGTCAATTCTAAAATTAAGAATACAAAAGAACAAGAGACTCTGAGTTTTTATCAGAGTCTTTTTTGTTCCCCAAATTCACAAAAAACCTGTTATAATAAAGATAATAAACAAGGAAGCGAGGGATAAAGATGGCCTATACCATTACAGAGAAATGTATCGGATGCACGATCTGTGCGAGAAACTGTCCGGTGATGGCCATCACCGGTGAAAAGAAAAAGCAGCATGTGGTGAATGACAAGCGCTGTATCGACTGCGGTGTTTGCGGAAGATCCTGTCCACAGGCTGCCATTTTGGACAACAGAGGAGAGATCACGAATAAAGAGCCAAAGGATCAATGGAAAAAACCAATGATAGAACCAGCTGTGTGCAGTGCCTGCTCAATGTGCGTGGACGGCTGCCGATTTGGATGTCTGGCAATTTCGATGCCGGCTTTTAAAGGCGATATCCGCGTATACGCAGATCTGGTCAAACCAAAGGCCTGTGTGGGATGCGGCCTGTGCGAAAGCCTGTGTCCTCTTTCAGCAATTCGCATGGAGGTGATTCAATGAAGCCTTTGAATTATTTGCATATTAACCTGAGCACAGGTAAAATACGCCCGCTGCCCATCAAAGAAGGGGTTGTGAGGGCATATCTAGGCGGTAAAACGCTGGCAGCCAAGCTGCTTTATGATTTGCTGCCAAAGGGTGTAGACCCTCTGTCAAAAGAAAATATTCTGATTATCAACACAGGAATTATGACGGACACTGGTGCGCCCTCATCCAGTCGTTTTAACATGACCTTTAAAAATGTGATGACTGGGGGAATCGCCTCATCCAACTGCGGCGGAAGCTTTGGTATGATGATGCGGCGCGCCGGAGTGGACGGGCTTATTCTGGTGGGCGGAGCAGAAAAACCGGTATATCTGGAAATTCTGGACGGCGAGGTGACGATTCGTGACGCAGAAAACCTGTGGGGGCTGGATGCCGAGGCTGTTCAGGAACGCTTTCCCAAGATTTATGGGAAGGTGGTCATCGGGCCGGCCGGAGAAAATAGGGTGCGCTATGCCTGCGCTGTTTCAGGCGAACGGGTAGCCGGACGATGCGGCTGCGGCGCGGTAATGGGCGTTAAAAATTTGAAAGGTATTGTGGCTTATGGAACCAAACGGCCAGAGCTTTACAACAAACCAGCTTTTGACGCCTATGTGAAAAAGTGGGTGAAATTCATTCAGAATCATCCCATGACGGGTGACAGCCTGCCCCATTACGGTACTGCCGGTCTGGTAAATAACGCCAATGCCTCACACGCGCTTCCGACCCATAATTTTAAAAGGGGCCAGTTTGAAGCTGCGGAGGAAATCTGCGGGGAGACCCTTGCGGATAAGTACCTGACCCGCAACAGTGGCTGTGTAAGCTGTCCCATACGGTGTGAGCGGCGTGTGATGGTTGACGGGCGCGAGGTAAAAGGGCCGGAGTTTGAAACCGTGGGTCTTTTTGGCTCAAATATTGAAAACAGCAATCTGGAATTGATCAATGAGATTAATTATAAAGCCGATATTCTGGGATTGGATACTATTTCCCTGGCGGGTACACTGGCCTTTGCCATGGAACTTCAGGAAAGGGAAATGGCAGACTTTGGACTTCGCTTTGGGGAAACCGGCAACCTGCTGGAGATCATCGAAAAAATTGCGTATCGCCAGGACATTGGTGACGAGCTGGCTGAGGGCAGCGCCAGGCTGGCCCAAAAATACGGCGGGGCAGATTTTGCCATCAACGCTAAGGGCATGGAACTGGCATCTTATGAGCCGCGGCGCTCAGTTGGCATGGGCCTTGGCTATGCGACCTCCAACCGCGGAGGCTGTCATCTGAACGGCGGCTATCTGGCGCTGATGGAATCCGTGGGTGTCATGAGTGTCGGTGCACAGGGAACAAAGGGAAAGCCTGAGCTTACCGCTTTTATGCAGAACGGCATGGAAGCCGGTTCGGCGGCAGGCTTCTGCCTGTTCACCATGCAGACCATGATCCCGTCGATTTTGTATCATATGGGACCAGTCAGCCCGGTAACCCATACGGCAGGAAAGGCTATGATCATGGCCCGGGGAGTTCTTGGAAATATGTGGCCTTTGATGCCGGGACTGCTACCTGTTAAAACCATGTATCTGATGCCCCACTGCAAGGCCATTGAGCTGGCTACCGGTATGCGTATGACGACCGGAGAGTTCCTTCAAGTTGGTGAGCGCGGTTTTACCATTGAACGGCTCTTTAATCTGCGGGAAGGTTTGACTGCTGAGAATGACAGCCTGCCAGGCCGGCTGACAGACGAACTTCAGGAACCAACTGATCCCAGCACCAGGGTAGATCTCGAGACAATGCTTCCGGTATACTACAAGGTGAGGGGCTGGGATGAGCGCGGTGTGCCAACATGGCCAACGCTCAAGCGCCTGGGGCTTGGAAGCTTATGATTACAGTAAAATATTTCGGAGCGTTGAGGGCATTAACCGGCACAGCGCAGGAGAGCCTGGAGGCGGCAAATATTAAAGAGGTGCTGGCAAAAATAAAAGCCGCCCATGGAAAAGAGGCGGCAGCGAAAGCCAAGCGGTGTCTGATCCTGCTGAACAGCGATAATGTCAATCTGCACAACGGCATGCGGACAGGCCTGAAACCCAGCGATGTCGTCACCTTTGTGCCCGTCTGCGCGGGAGGCTGAGCGCAACGAAGCAAACGTCAGCCATTCAGCAGTTTTTCCACCGCTTTCCGGTTTCTCTCCTGTTCAGGAAGCCGGAGTGGAGCGCAGCTGCTGAGATTGGCTTCATTTTTAGAAAGTTTGTCGGCAAAGGCCATGCAGTTATCTTCCCCGCAGCGTTTGCAGTTGCTGTGGGGCAGGTATTCATAAATGTCGGTAGGGTAGATAGGTTCCATATTTATCCTCACTTGTAATCAGAATGAATTCATTGTACGCTTGTTCCGGCGGCCTGTCAAGGCGGGATAAAAGATGTGAATTGACAGAAGGGGGGACGGAGATGAAAAGATGGACAACCTCAGGCGGGATCACCATTGAGCGTTTAAATACCTTAAGATGTAATTGCTATGTGATTCAGTGTGCCGGCGCTGTCTATCTGGTAGATACCAGCGTGGTGATGGAGCGCCAGAGTATTGAACGGCAGCTTAAGAAGCTTGGAATCAGCGGGCTCGACGGTATTATTTTAACCCACGTCCATACCGATCATGTGGGAAATGCTGCCTGTTTTCAAAAGAAATTCAATTGTCTGGTCTACGTACATGCTCATGAGCGGACAGCGCTTCGGGACGGCTGCTGCCCGCTGCCCCAGGGAACGCTTCCCTTTACCAAAAAAGTTGTGAGCGTGGCGGGAGCCCTTGGGCTTTGGACTTGCTTTGAGCCCTGCAGAAATGTCATGGCGGTTGAAAATGGACAGTACATTGGGCCGGGATTGCGTGTGCTTCACACACCTGGCCATACAAAGGGCTCCATGAGTCTGATTTTGAATGAAGATATTGCATTGGTTGGCGATGCTATTATCCATAGAAACAAGCAGGTCTATCCACCCTTTGCCAACGATGAGCGGCAGGTAAAAAACTCTTTACAAAAGCTGCTTGAAACCAATTGTCAGCAGTTTTTGCCAGGACATGGTGCGGTGGCAGGCCGAGAAAATATTCTGAGCGCGTTGCTCTGAAGCGGCAGAAAAACAGCCTTGTAAATGATAGAAGGGCTGTTTTTTTGTGGTCTTGAAAGAATATCTTTACTTTTAACTGAATTTATTAAGATTTTGGTGTTACAATGAGATTATCATAAATTGGGAGGATTCGAATGAAAGTATTAGAGCTTTTCGAGCCGGCGGCCATTGACGTGTCGGATGAAGACGCGCGTATGGACGCGGTGATTCAGGCACTTGTTAACGCCGGGGAAACGGTGAAGCGCTATGATATAATCGGAATGAAAAAGGATTTTGCCGAAAACGAAATGGTTGAAAACCTGCTGGACGCCGAAGGACCTGAGGTTTTGCCCATTACCCTGATCGACGGTGTGCTGGTAAAGCAGGGCGGTTACCCGTCCAACACGGAAATCGCCAACTGGTTTGGCATTACAGAAGACACAATCGCTGCGTGCTGCAGAGCTTCAGGAAAGGGCTGCGGCAGCTGTGGAGGCTGCGGAGGGAAACATGAAAGTTAAAAAGAAGCTTTTTATGTCTACAGTGGCGGTCTTGGTGACTTCATTGGTATTGGCTGGCTGCGGCAGCAAGGACGGGCCAGCAGGAAAGGCTGAGTACCTTGGATTTCTTGGCAGCCAGTTTACCTCGATGACCACTACAGTACAGAATATTCAGGATAAACTGTCAGGCTTTACAGAGGATTCTCTGTCTGACAGCGCGTGGGTATCGGATATGGATAAGCAGCTGGATCAGGTGGATAAAGCCTGTGACGCCATTATTGGTTATGATAAGGTGCCTCAGAATTATGTGGATCTTCACAGTAAGCTTACCGATGTGGCAAATCAGCTTAAACCAGCGGTGGCAAAATATAAAACCGGTATCGAAAACAAAGATTATGACGCGCTGTCCTCAGCTAACGAACAGGTAAAAACCGCGGCGGCTTCACTGGAATCATATATCCCTGAGCTTAAAAATCTGCTGGGAAGTCAAAATTAGAAAACGAAAAACAGGCGATCTGCCTGTTTTTTTTGATTGACAAAAAACAAAATTAAATTTAAAATAGTTTATAGGTAAACTGTTTAGCTAGAAACTGTTTACGGCCAAACGATATGGAGGAAACGATGTTTTTTAAAAATATCTCAATCATTTACCGCCACAGCGAAATCTTATTTCAAAAGCGGCTGGGCGGTATGCAGCTCAATAATACAGAGCAGTCCATTCTTTTGTATTTAAAACACAATGACGGTGTTAACCAGCACGCCATTGCCCGTTTTTTTCAGTTTAACAAAACCACTGTGGCAAAAACGCTGTCCGCGCTGGAAGATATGGGGCTCATTAAACGTGAAACCAATTGTGAAAGCAAAAGAGAAAAGCGCGTTTATCTGACCGAGGCCGGCAATAAGGCGGTAGTCCTTATCAAGGAAAGCAGAAGGCAGCTGGAAGAAGAAGTGATGGCAGAATTTACAGAAGAGGAAAAGGCCTTGTTTGATGAGCTGTCAGAAAGGATAGCAGTAAAAGTTTGGAAGCTTAATCAGGAAAGTGACGGCTGAGGCAGGCCGTCTTAAAAATGAGAATTTTGGAGGAGAGTGAAAATTTATGGTTAATGATATGACCCGGGGCAAACCGGCGAAAATTTTAATGGTTTTTATGCTGCCCATGCTGCTCGGAAACATTTTTCAGCAGCTTTACAATATTGTTGATACCGTTATTGTTGGAAATTATGTCGGCGCAGATGCGCTGGCAGCGGTGGGCTCGACGGCGGCAATGGTATTTTTACTGGTGGCGGTCGCCATGGGGCTGAGTATGGGCTGTTCTGTACTTATTTCCCAGTATTTTGGTGCGGGGGACAAGAAAAATATGCGCCGTGCGGTGTTTACCAGCATGGTTTTTATTTTGGCTGTCGGAGCTTTGGTCTGTGTGCTGGGCCTTGCGATTTCAGACTGGCTGCTGCATTTAATCCAGACGCCGGCCAATATTTTTGAAGGCGCGTCCACCTACATAAACATCTATTACATGGGCTGCATTTTTTTGTTTACCTATAACGGCCTGGCCGCAATATGCCGTGCAGTCGGCGATTCAAAAACCCCACTGTATTTTTTGATTGTCGCGGCTCTTTTGAATATTGTGCTGGATTTGGTATTTGTTATTTATTTTAACATGGGTGTGGCTGGTGTGGCCTGGGCTACGCTGATCGCCCAGGGCGTATCGGCAGTTACCTGCCTGATCTATGTTTATTTTAAAGTGCCGGTGCTCAAGCTCCACAGGGAAGACTGTGTTTTTGATTTTAAAATGCTGAAGGATCTGCTGGCCTATGCCATTCCCTCAACGGTGCAGCAGTGTATTGTATCGTTCTCGATGATGGCAATCCAGGGCCTGGTAAACAGCTTTGGCTCGGTCTTTATCGCAGGGTATACCGCAGCGACTAAGATCGACTCCATCGCGATTCAGCCATTGCTCAGCGTCACCATGTCGCTGTCCACCTTTACGGCGCAGAATATCGGCGCTGGCCGTACAGAGCGTGTTTACGAGGGTTTTAAGGTAACAATTCTGATTGTTGTAATCATGTGCCTTGCGATTTCCGGGCTGATCTTTTTATTCGGGGATGTCTTTATCGGCGCTTTTGTGGATTCTGTGGCAGACGCGGGTGTTATTCAGGTTGGCGTTGAATATATCCGTATCGTTTCAGTGTTTTATGTGGTCATGGGACTCATGTTTTCAGCCGGCAGTGTGCTGCGCGGCGCAGGAGATGCCACAGCCTTTATGATGGGCTCTCTTTCAAACTTTGTTGTCCGTATCGCAGCAGCGTATATTCTGGCAGGAATGATCGGTTCCAGCGCAATCTGGTGGTCTATCCCCATGGGATGGGGCGTCGGTCTTTTGGTCAATTATATCCGCTACCGCAGTAAAAAGTGGGAAAACAAAGCCATTATCAGTAAAAAGCAGGTTGAAGCTTAAAGGATGCCTCAGGGCATCCTTTTTTAATGCAACCAGAACAAACATATTTTGTTAATGATGGTTGGTAGACAATTGGTCAGATTCTGTTAAAATGGGTATCAGGAGGTATGAAAAATATGAAAAATCATTTAAGTATGAATCTGACAGCACTCCGGAAAATGAACCAGTATACGCAGGAAGAGGTAGCCTCCAGAATCGGCGTCAGCCGTCAGGCTGTGGCAAAATGGGAAAACGGCGAAAGCGCGCCGGATGTCATTAACTGCAACGCATTGGCTGAAATGTACAATGTGAGCCTGGATGACCTTGTGAATTATAATGAAAAAGAAAAGGATGGACTGGCCATCCCACCAAAGGATAAGCATATGTTTGGCTGTGTAAGTGTGGGTGAGCGGGGGCAGATTGTTATTCCCAAAAAGGCACGCGAAATTTTTGATATAAAGCCCGGTGACCGGCTGATGGTTCTTGGCGATGAAGACCCTGAGAGAGCCGGTATTGCCATTGTAAAGGAAGATGTTTTTATGGAGCTTGCCGCCCAGATCATGGACGCAGTGAAAAGAGGCGAGGAATAGATGAATCTGTTATCTGTCAAAAATCTCAGCAAAAAATATCCGGCTTTTGAGTTAAAGGAGGTTTCCTTTAACGTAAAGCAGGGCAGCATTATGGGTTTTATTGGAAAAAACGGGGCGGGAAAGAGCACCACCCTCAAGGCCATGCTGAATATGGTCCATCCAGACAGCGGCACCATTGAAATGCTGGGAAAAGATTTCAATCAAAACGAAGCATGGTGCAAGCAGAATATCGGTGTGGTGCTGGGAGGAATTGATTACTATCCCAAAAAGAAGCTAAAGACCATCACAAAAGTGACCAGCCGGTTTTATGAAAAATGGGATGACGAAAAGTATCAGCAGGCTTTAAAGCTTTTTGAGCTTGATGAGCGTAAAACGGTGGACCAGCTGTCTGCCGGCATGCGGGTTAAATACCTCATAGCGCTGGCGCTTTCTCACCACGCCAGACTTTTGATTTTTGACGAGCCGACCAGCGGCCTGGACCCTGTATCGAGAGAGGATCTGCTGATGCTGTTTGAAAAACTGGTGCAGTCGGGTGACCGCAGCATTCTGTTTTCAACGCACATCACATCAGACCTGGAAAAATGCGCGGATACGATTACCTATATTAAGGACGGCACCATTCTCGCCAGTGAAGATCGGGAAGCATTTGTCCGTCATTTCCAGTATCTTAAAGATAATGAAAGCGACCCGGAATTGTCACTGGAAGATATTATGGTTCATATGGAAAGGAAAAAATATGATGAGAGCATTGCTTTATAAAGAACTGCTTTTAACCAGTCTGCCGCCGATGTTTATTTTTATGTTCTTTGGCGCCATGCTGATGATTCCTGGCTATCCCTATTATGTTCCTTTTTTCTTTGGCTGCCTTGGGCTTTTCTTTACCTTTCAGAACGGGCGCGAAAACAAGGATACCTTTTATACCGCAGCGCTGCCCATCTCAAAAGGAGATGTTGTCAGGGCAAGATGCCTTCTGGTAGTGCTGGTGGAGCTTGGTGAGGTGCTTATCTCTGTTCCATTTGCGGTTCTGCGGGCGTATGTGCTGCCGCCGAATCCGGTAGGGATTGAGCCGAATCCTGCATTTTATGGCTTTGTATTGATCATGTTTACCATTTTTAACGTAATATTTCTGACACAGTTTTATAAAACAGCCTATAATGTTGGAAAAGCTTTTATCATAGCGCAGATCCCTCTGTGGCTGTATATTATTGTGATGGAAGCTCTGGTGCATTTTCCGGCGTCCGGTACATATCTGGACACTACCAACCCATCTATGATGCTGAGACAGCTGCCGGTTCTGGCAGCCGGAATCGTCATTTACATATTGGGCATGTTTGTGGCCTGCCGTGTTTCCATCCGGCGGTTTGAGAAAGTTGATTTATAGAATAATGGGCAATGAACGAAGGGTGTGAGCCCTTCGTTTCAAACTGTCAAAAGTGCCGCGGCTGGAGACTGCGCCTTTTATCCAGATAAGAAAAAAAGTTCAGGCGCTTTGAATAACGGCCAGAAATCGTGTAAAATTATCCGCCCAGCCGGACACTGGCGAGATGAAGTATCAACTTTAGTGAAACAGATATCGGTGTGAGGCCAGTACCCGCAGAACGTTTTTTCTTTCTTAGGTAAAAGGCTTCATCTCTCAAGTTTATTATACAGACTGTAAAAAGATTGACAGAAGACTTTAGTTCCGTTATGCTGGGTTTAAAGAAGTCATTTGTTCCACGAATCCTTAAGGAGGGAATATCATGAAAGAAATCATCAGTTGCTGCGGCGTTGTCTGTACAAGCTGTGAGTATTACCCTGAAACCTGTGCGGGCTGTCCAGCCATTGAGGGGAAAGCTTTCTGGCTTGAGTATACCGGAGGGGATGTCTGCGGTATTTATGAATGCTGTATCCTTGAGAGGAAACAGTCTCATTGTGGAAAATGCAGAGAGCTGCCCTGCCGCCGCTATTTCGATACCCCTGATCCCACCAAGACCCCAGAGGAAAACAAAGCGGACTTCAGGAGACAGATGGAGCAGCTCAAAAGGATGGAATAGCTGTGAAAATAAGAAAAATGCAGTTTTTCGACATGCAGAGCGATATTGGTAAGGCTCTGCTTGGCGCTCTGGAAAAGCAGGCAAAAGAACGCAGATGCACCCAGATCATTCTGGTAACAGAAGAGAATCGGAAGGATGCCTGCCGTTTTTACGAAGCGAATGGCTATCAGGAAGATAATGCAGGCTATAAGAAAAAATTATGAAGGGTAGAGCTACCCTTCATTTTCTTTTTGTAAATCTCCGCAGTACTCCTTAATCAGCCGTTGTGCTTTGGAGGCGGTAATGCCAAGTGCGGCGGCAGCCCTGCGGACGGTCTGGTTTTTCCTATAGGCGTCGCGGACGATGTCCTTTTTTAATGCCTCCACACGTTCGTCAAGGGTAAGAGCGCTGTTGTCTGGGGTATTGTGGTTTTCTCTGAGCATGGTTTCCGGGAGCTTTTGGAGGTCGATGATATTGCCCATGGTGACGACCACCAGGCGCTCGATCATATTTTTGAGCTGGCGCACATTGCCGGGCCAGCTGTAGCGCATAAAGGCGCTGAGGACCTCTTGCGAGAAGGTCTTATTTTTTTCGTATTTTTCGTTGAACAGCTTGAGGAAAAAGTTGGACAGGGGAAGAATATCATCCCGCCGTTTTCTCAGCGGCGGCAAAATGGTATTAAAGGTACTGATACGCCAGTACAGATCCTCTCGGAATTTTCCCTCCTTTACCAGTGTGTCGATATCTTTGTTGGTGGCAGTGATGATGCGGATGTTCACATACTCCATTTTTGTGCCGCCGACGGGAATATACCGCTGGTTTTCAAGCACATCCAGAAGCTTGGCCTGAAGGTAGAGGGGCAGGTCGCCGATTTCATCCAAAAACAATGTGCCGTTGCTGGCCATTTCGATCAGGCCTATTTTCCCCTTGCTGCTGGCGCCTGTGAAGGCTCCGGGCGCGTAGCCAAAAAGCTCGGATTCCAACAGGGATTCAGGAATGGCGGTACAGTTGAGGGTGATGAACAGCCCGTCGCGTCCGCTGTTCTCATGGATGTACTCAGCCACATAGGTTTTCCCTGTACCGGATTCGCCCAGAAGGAGAACTGGAATGGTGGAGTCTGAGACCTGCTTGAGCTCAGTGATGATTTTCCAATAGTTAAAGGAACGGCTGATGATGGGCGTTTCATTGGAGTTAAAATGACTGCTCTTGTGCCGACGGCTGGTTTTCAGGTCGTCATCCTTATAGGAAACATCCCAGTGGGTGATTTCATTTTCCTGAACATTACCGATGATGAGCTCGATATTGCCGGCCTCATCCAGAACCGGGGTCAAAATGGTAACCAGCTCTTCGCCAGCGGGGATAAAACGCTGCTTGGCAAAGATAATGCGCTTTTCATCAATGGCGTAGTCCAGAGCCATGGGCGTCCAGTTCCCCTGAAAAACATCAGCGTTTTTGGCGTGGACCAGATCTTCTGGCTTCAGGCCATAATGGCGGATACAGGCCGGGTTTACATAGACGATCCTGCCATCACGGTCATTGACAAAAATTTCGTTATAACAATTTTCCAATATGGACAACAGCATTTCCCTGGGGAGGCTGTTCAGGTAAGCGCTGTATTCAGGATCATGGTCAGATTTTTTCATTTTCAGCCCTCTCTGCTTCGTAAAAATAAGCTTGTTCTGCTTTTGTTTTATTTTCAGGTCAATTGTATCATTTATGAATCAAAGGGGCAACTCCCTTTAATTAGCCCTTTATAAAAGAAATAGAAAA
>OCAG01000315.1_pt1 | contig 43345 bp, 29 predicted proteins | sample 1477111 | NCBI WGS metagenome assembly OCAG01 (sample SAMEA2580288, study PRJEB22360) | human gut metagenome | biome: human gut; feature: human-associated habitat; material: faeces | place: Denmark | collected 2008/2010 | reverse complement strand
AAAATAAATATAAGAAACAAAATAGCCATTTAAAGAATAAAACGGTTATATAGAAAGAAAAGAAACATTTTAGGAGTTTCATTACTTTAACTTATAAGAGGTTTCTGCCGCAAGGATAAGAGCAATGTAGCTGAAAGTCCAGTCAGAAGAAGAAATTTTGGAGGAAACAGATGAGTGAGTGCGCAAAACGTATCGAGGCTTTTTCAAAAAAAGACCTGCCAAAGACAAATATCAAACGTGTCAATGTTCCGGAAGGCTTTGAACGGATTGGCGTAAACGCGTTTAAAAATTTGACAAAGCTGAAGGAGGTCAGAATCGCAGAATCCGTGAAGGAGATATGCGGCCATGCCTTCGAGGGATGCACCATGCTTTCCGCCGTCAATCTGCCCTCAAGCCTGAAGCTTTTGGGAGAGGCCGCCTTTATGGAGTGCCGCAGAATACAGTCGCTTGAAATACCAGGGGGCGTCCAGTCCATCAAGGACCGCACCTTTAAATTCTGCCGCGGCCTGGAAAGCATCACCTTGCCGGACAGGCTTGTCCGGATCGGTGAGAATGTTTTTTACAACTGTGATAAGCTGGCGCATATCGAGCTGCCAGACACCATCGAAAGACTGCCCTTCAGAACCTTTTACATGTGCAAAAGCCTGGAATCCATCCGGTTTTCGCAAAATCTAAAATATATCGGTAAAGAAGCCTTTGTGAATTGCAGCTTTCAGCAGCTGGAGCTGCCCGAGAGCCTGGAAGTCATTGAAGAATCCGGCTTTTTAAAATGCAAAAAGCTCACAGCTTTAAAGCTGCCCAAAAATGTTAAGACCATTGGAAAATGGGCGTTTCACGGCTGCTCCAATCTCAAGAAGGTCGAGATAAGGCACAATCCCGATGAAATGGGCGAGTGGATCTTTAACCGGAACGATGTGACCGTGCATTGCTACGAGGGCTCCAAAATAGACCGCTACTGCAGGCAGTATGATTATAAGGTCCACTATATCCAGCCAGATTCTCAATGACAGACATAGCCGCCAACGCCCATGTGGGCCTCGGCCCCCTGGCCTATTACTTTAACCGAGATGTTGATAGTGATACGTTAAAAAACAGCATGAAAGACAGCTTTGTTTTTCTCGGCGCTTATCGGAATATGCCGCCCCAGATATTATAAGATGGGGGTAAAAAATAATAGTTCCTTAATTGCGAATCGGACCCTTCAGCGGATAGCTTTAAAAATAAAAAAAACGCTGAAACAGACCGGAAAATGGTACTTTTAGCAACTGTATTTAAAAAAAATCAAAAATAGAGGTTGCAAAAAATAAATTATAATGCTAGAATAAGGCTTGTAAACGAGATGACAACAAATTGTATCAATTGCAGCTATTCTTTAAAGAACCACTCGTTTGCATAATTTAATAACAACTGTAATGAATTGCCGCATGATAATCATTCTGGTTATATGCAGCTAGGGTGTTTTGAGAGTTTCTCAAGACGCCTGAGGGAAGTAGGTGTGAATCCTAGTACAGAGCCGCTATCGTGATGCTTGCCGGAAACCACTGGTAAAGACGAGTCGGAAACCTGTTTGTTACAGTCTTGATGCAATTAATCCTCGTCACTAGGGTTGTTCATCGAAAATATAGACGCTCTACGGCTATTCTGGGGCTTCTATCACAGATATTCATAATCAAAAATATTGTACCGATCAAAACAGCAATTGTTTTGGTGGCGTATGGTTTATTTGAATTGGATTTCTATGATAGGAGCCCCTTTTTGTATACAAAATTTTTGACAGGAAACAGAGAGGAGGCCGTATCATGGCCAAAACAAAAACCATTACCATCGAGTGTCCAAAGTGCCACGAAGCCTTTGAGATTAAAGGATATGAAACCATAAATGCCAGTTTGGATGAGGAGCTGAAAGCAAAGCTCATTAAAACAGAGTTGTTTAAGCACACCTGTCCAGAGTGCGGTGAGGCTTTTTCAGAACCCTATTCGCTCAAGTATCAGGACATGGAAAAAGAATATATGGTGATTTTGGATATGGGCGATGTTGATACAGCGGCGGCAGCGGAGGAGGTTTTGGAGATGTTTCCAAATTACCGGATCCGCATTGTGAAGGATGTGATGGACCTTCTGGAAAAGATTCATATCTTCGAGTCCAACCTGAATGATAAGATTATCACCTATCTGGATCATAAGATATACGAGGACGTATCCGCAAAGCTGAGGGCTGAAAACTCGCCCATCGCCATTGACAAGGTGCTGTTTGGCAGCTTTGAGTTCCAGAAGAAAAAAGTGGTGTTCGGGGCGCTCAACAACGCTGGAAAGCAGATTTTTATCGATACTCCCTTTGCCGACTACAAAGCCCTGGCCAATTCGCCGAGGCTGGTGCCCTGCTTTAAGGAAAAAGAGGGCGAGTACGTGATTGATAAAGCCTGGGCAGAAGCGCTGGCGTAGCAAGGTTTACAATGCTTGCTCCAAAGTGGAGCACAGCAGAAAGATAGATGGTAATATTTCAAAAATATGATGTTGTGAGAATGGGAAAGGAGTGAGCTTTATCGAAGAAGGTAAAAGTGTGAAGGAGGCACCTGCCCGCCGTTAAAAGGGCAGGAAAAAGGACCGCTGGAAGGCCTAATTTCCAAACGGTCCCATGAAGTCTGATATTTCCTATAGACTTCATAATTATATCTCATTTACGGCCCTTGGGCAATCCCTTTAAGGAAAGCCCGATTCAAAAACGAAAAAATAAATTTTAAAGGAGATTTTAATTATGGCATTCGCAAAATCAGCAAAAAGAGGTTTAGCACTTTTAGGTTCAGCAGCAATGATGGTAGGATTCGCAGCTCCGACATTCGCAGCGGAAGTACAGACCGCGGACGCAGGAACCAAGACCGTCTATGTACAGGTGGACAGAAGAGTGTTTGGTGCTTCCGATCCAGAATTGATCGGGCCAGTTAAAGTAACCAATGTTCCTTCAGACGCCAAAATCATTGATATCTTAAAGGTAGCCAGCAACTATGACGCGGCTCCGGCAGACGCAAAACCAATCCAGTACTCTGCTTCTACATGGGGTACCTATATTTCCGCATTCAGAGATACCGCTACTCCTGCTTTTGACCAGGCGGCTTATAAAGCAGCCAATGGCTATACCAACGCGATTTTTGACGCTTCCATGATCTACCCGAGCCTGAGCGATAATTACCTGGCAGGCTCTGAATACTCTGGTGTTTCCGGCTGGATGTTCTCAGTAAACGAAGCGACTACCTATGGCGCTAACCAGTACTACAATGCGGACACTACCGCTGCCAATATTCCAGATAACGGCGTTATCCATTTTGAATACTCTATCAACATGGGCGCAGACATTGGCATGAACGCAGTAGACCTGCCGACCATTATCAAAGAAGGCGACTACGGTCCGGAATACGATTGGGTAAATGGCTTAGAACATTTTAATAACGGCACAAAATTCTATAGCTTAACAGGAATTAGAGCTGCTGCAAATAATGAAGAAACAGGATCTACTATCGCGTGGCCATCAGCCAACTAAGCATTCCATAACATTTAATTTGAAATAAAAACAGGTATAAGCGAGGGACGGTTCCGTCTCCCGCTTATACCGTTTTACAGCAATAGTAGAGTAGAGGGAAAGAATATGCGAAAAAAGGTGATCAGTTTACTCTTAACACTCAGCATCATTCTCGGTGGGCTTCTGCCAGGCATGGCCTTGGCGGAGACGGGCAGTACATGGAACCCGTCAGGGGATATTTATAAAATCAGTACAGCGGACGATTTAGTGAATTTCCTGAATGGCCTTGAGAAGAATGGCGGTTATAAAGATAAAACCATCCAATTAGAAACAGATATTAACATTGATGACAGCGCCGTTGCCTACGACAGTGCGGCGGCTTCTTATAAATTCTGCGGTGTCTTTGACGGTCAGGGGCATACCATCTCCTGCACGCAGGACAAGACAACTGGGCTTTTTCAGTCCCTGGGGGACACCGGACAGGCTGGCGTCATCAGAAATCTTCATTTAAACTGGAGCATTAAGGACTCTGTTGTAAAAAAAGCTTATGGACTGCTGTGCAATACAGTGTATGGCGGCGAAAGCATCATTGAGAACTGCTTTGTTGAAGGAAAAATAGCAGTTACCGGTGCATACTGTAATGCGGGCGGCCTGGTCGGGACGCTTGACAAAAATATCCAGGGTCAGCCAACTGTCAAGAACTGTCTTGTGGAGGCGGAAGTCAGCACAACCCTTAATACAGGCGGCCTTAACAGTATTGGCGTGATTAATGCTGAAAACAGCCTTTTCACGGGAACGCTGGAAGGAAAAACTGTGCGCGGGCTCACCCTGGATACCAGCACGGTGACCAATGCTTATTACGACAGTACAAAGGTAACCAATGCGACCTACAAAGATCCAGGTAAAACCACTGAGGAACTGATGGTTTTAAAGACCCAGGATAACCTGTATGCAGGCTGGGATGATTCGGTCTGGAGTTTTAAGGAAGGCGGTTACCCGGTCCTCAAGCTTTTTCAAGCCGTTGAGCCCTCGGGCGATACATGGGATCCCAATCCTGCAGATGGGGTCTATAAGCTCAGCACCGCCAGCGACCTGGTGAATTTTATGAATAGTCTTGAAAAAAACGACTATGATGGAAAGCAGGTCATTCTGCTGAAAAATATCGACGCCAATTTGGCAGAGTTTGATGCTGCGGCTTCTTCCTATGGGTTCTGCGGCACCTTCGACGGCCAGGGCCATACCATTTCCAGCAGCAGTGAAAAGAACACGGGCCTTTTTAAAGCGCTGGGGAAAACCGGAAAGGCCGGCGTCATCAAAAATCTGGGGCTGGACTGGAATGTTAAGGATACAACCCAGTCGAGAGCAGCCTTTGGCCTGCTCTGCAATACCATCTACAGTGGTGACAGCGTCATTGAAAACTGCACCGTAGAAGGTAAGCTGACTGTGACGGGCCCAACCTGTAATGCTGGCGGCCTGGTCGGGACGCTTGCTCAAAATATTGCAGGTCAGCCAACCGTCAAAAACTGTTTGGTAAAAGCCGATGTCAATACAACCTACAGCGTTGGCGGTTTGAACGCAGTCGGCGCACTCAAGGCTGAAAACAGCCTGTTTGTGGGAACCTTAGGTGGAAGGAATATTCGCGGGCTCACCATGAATACCAGCACGGTGACCAACGCTTATTACGACAGCACAAAGGTGACCGGCGCAACTTATACAGAACCAGGAAAAACCACTGAAGAATTGACGGTTTTAAAGACCAAGGACAACCTGTACAAGGACTGGGACGATTCGGTCTGGTTCTTTAAGGAAGGGGACTACCCCAGCCTGAACCAGTTCGGCTCGGTTGACGGCCTTTTCTCACTTGTAACCAAAGCCAAAGAAATCAGCAACAATAGCGGGCTCTACACAGATGAAAGCTTTACCGCCCTCCAGGAAGCCATAAAAAAGGCGGAGGATTTTATAGCGGCGGGCGATACCTACAAGCAGACCGAGGTGGCGGCGCAGACTGAGGCGCTCCAGTCGGCAATGGACGGCTTGAAGTACAATGTTGACCAGCAGACGCTCAAGGACAAGGTAAACGAGTATAAAGGCCTCGTTTTGAATAAGGACCAGTATGAAGATGGAGCGGTCGATGCCTTTAACAGCGCCCTCACAAAGGCGGAGGAAACAGCCAATAAGCCAAATCCTTCGGGTGAGGAGATCGCGGAAGCCTACAAAGCGCTCATAGACGCCAAGGATACCCTCGACGCCAAGGAATATGCGGACCAGGGAGATAAACAGGCTCTGGCAGACGCCATCACAGCTTCCGAAGCCAGCCACCCAGAGGTGGATTATACGGCGGACAGCTATAAGGCCTACGCCAGCGCTCTGGAGTCAGCCCAAAAAACAGCGGCTAAGAATCCTTTATTTAAAAAAGAAGCGGATGAAGCCCTGAAGAGTCTCCAAACAGCCGAGAGCGCACTGGCCCTGGCGCCAGTCAGCAAAAAAGCTCTGGACAGCGCCATCAGCAATGCGGAAGCTCTGGATAGCAGCCTCTACACAGCCACAAGCTACAATGCCTTTAAGGAAAAGATAGCTGAGGCCAAGGCAGTGTCCGAAGACCCGGCGGTAGACCGCCAGTCTATAGTCAACGCCCAGGTCGAGGCGCTGAACACAGCGCGGGAGGCGCTGGTACCCGCGGCAGACCTTACGGAGCTGAAGAATCAGATTGAACGCTCCGCTTATTTTCTGGCACGGCCATACACCGATGAAAGTCTGAGCCACTATCAGGCCATGCTGGAAGCTGCAGAGGCCTACAATAACCAGGACGTTCCGGCAGCCAGCCAGGCCCAGGTAAACCAGGCGGCGGCCGACCTGCTTAACGCCAGCGTCCAGCTGGTCACCACAGACCCGGCCAACACCTTCCACGCCGAAAGGGGCGAGTTTGTCATCAGTACCCTGGACGACCTCAACGCTTTCCGTATGTATCTGAATTACTACGCCTTTGACGGTGAGACCGTTGTGCTTAACAATGATATCGACGCCGCGGGTGACGGCCTGCTAACCTTGGAAGTGCTTGAAGATAGCTCTGGAAGCGAGTATAATAACCGTGCTTTTACCGGTACCTTTGACGGCCAGGGGCACAGTATCCTGAATTTTCATGATAACCATGTGGGCCTGTTCTATCAGCTGGGACTCCGGGATTATTCTGATGAATACGGAGGAAAACCGGCAGTCGTCAGGAATCTTCATCTCAATGTGAATGTTGATAACATTCCGAAATATTATGACGGGTCAAATCAGAGGTATCGTTACGCGCCGTTGGCCTCAGACTTATACAGCCAGGAGACCTTGGTGGAAAACTGCTGGATTGACGGGCAGATAAAAAATGAGGACGGTTCTGTATATGCTGTCGTCGCTAAAACTTTTATGGGACAGTACCGCAACTGTCTGATTGCCCCCAACATAACAGCAAAGGGTGCGTATGTCTTTTTAGGCTCGAACGAGGGGCTGACAGTTGAAAACTGTCTGGTCAATGGAGCGATTCAAGCAGATCGGATTCTGGGGATATTTGAAGCGTCTTATTCACATGAAAACGTCAAAATAAATAACAGCTTTTATAACTCGGATATCATCGGAGCCTCTGAGGGAAAAGACGCCCAATATGCCAAAGCTGGTGAGGAGCTGAAAAAAGCAGCCACCTTTGCCGAATGGCCAAAGGAAACCTGGAAGATTGTGGACGGCGAGTTCCCAATGCTGCGGGCCTTTACCGACCAGGCGGATACCAGCGCGCTGAGCGCCAAGCTGGACGAAGCTAAAGGCAAAACAGAAGCCAGCTACACACCGGCGAGCTTTGAGGCGCTTCAGACAGCCATCGCCTCCGCCGAGGCGGTGCTGGACGACCTGGACGCTACCCAGGAAGCTGTTGACGATCAGGTACAGGCCCTTCAGACAGCCCTTGACGGGCTCATTGAAGTGCCGGACAAAGCCGGACTGCAGGCTCTGATCACCCAGGCAGAGGCCAGATTGTTGGAGGAAGGCTACACGGCCTCCAGCTATACCGGCCTGCGGACCGCTCTGGAAGCAGCCTCGGCTGTCAATGAAAATCCTGAGGCCAGCAAGACAATGGTGGAAGAACAGCAGACCCTGCTCAACACGGCTTTAGAAGGAATGAAGGAAGCCGCGGACATTACCGTGCTTCAGGCTGAAATCAAAAAAGCGGACAGCTTTGTTCAGAAAAAGGACAGCTACAGCGCAGATTCCTACGCGGCCTTTAAGGCAGCTCTGGAAGCCGCTGGCGAGCTGAACAGCGCGGATACCGAAATGGATCAGCAAAAAGAAGTCGATCAGGCTGTAGAAAACCTGAAGGCAGCCGAAGCGCGTCTGGTTTTTGTGGGAGACCTGAACCAGCTGCTGGAAGAATACAGCGGCTTAAAGGCGTCGGACTACACCACAGCCGCCTGGACCGAATTTGAGGCGGTGATGGCCAAAGCGTCTGAAACTGCCGCCAAAGGAGACATAACCCAGGAAGAAACCAACAGCACGGCCAATGCCTTAATCGCAGCCAAGGCAGCCCTTGACATGAATAAACTGGGCGATAGGGAGCTTCTGGAAACAGCGGTGAAAGAAGCGAGAGAAGCGGTTAATCCTGAAAATAAGGACAGCTATAAACCAACGACCTACGCGCCCTATGAGGCGGCCTTGGCTGAAGCGGAGACTCTTTTAAAGAAGAACGAGCTGACAGAGACGGAGGTGTCTGAAGCCATCGAAAAGCTGAACACAGCCAGGGACAACGTCGAGCTCAGAGCAGATACCAAAAACCTGCAGGTGCTGTATGACCAGGCAAAGGACAAGGATGAAAAAGCCTATACCGAAGCTACTTACGCCAGCCTGGCACAGGCCATTAAAGCGGCCGAGACAGCGCTTGCAAACCCAGATACCAGCCAGGAAATGGTCGCATCTGCGGAGTCGGCCTTAAGCAAAGCTCTGACAGGCCTGAGGATGCCTGTCAAGGAAACTTTTGACGGTTATGAGGTAATTACGGAGGTTCCGGACGGCACGAAGCTGACAGTAGAAAAAGCCGGAGACATCGGAGCGGTGCAGAACACGATAGCCCAGAAGTACGAAAATGGTACTTTGGCAGCCTTGTTCCACATCACAGCAGAACCGGCCCTGCCCGACGGTATGAAGCTTAAAATCACGCTTAAGATACCGAAAGAAGCCCAGGGTTACGACCGCTATGTTATTTACCACAAGCCTGCAGACAAACCGGAAGAATACCTTGAAAACGTGTCTTTCGACAAAGATCAGAATACATTGACCTTTGAGAGCACCCTGTCGGATTTTGGAATTGTGGGTCTTAAAAATACCCAGGGCGGCGGCCAGCCAGTCAATCCGGATAACACCGGAAACGGCGGCCAGTCCCAGAATTCTGTCAACAGCGCAGGTACTGGAGCCACCGCAGGAGGAACAAAAAACACCAATACCGGTATCGCCGCAGACAACACAGGGGTTTACCTTGCTGTGGGACTGCTGGCGCTGGCAGCCGCAGGCGGCATTGCAGTCAGCAGAAAGCGGATTGGTAAAAAATAAAATAACAAGTTGACCAGAAAGCAGACTTCTGCTTTCGTGTGTACCAAAAGGACACCTAAATCAGGTGTTCTTTTGGTACGTGTAACAGAGATGCTTATCTTTATAAAAGGTTTGAGTACGAAAGGAACATTAATAATGGAAGGTTTAAGGAAAACCAAGCCCGCAAAATGGCTGTGCTTTTTTCTGGCGCTGCTGCTGACACTGACCTGTTTTACCCCCTTTGCCAGGGCAGAGGAAAACACCAGTCAGGAAGCTGGAAACACCGTGCTGGCAGACACTGCACAGCCGGAAGCACAGGCAGTGTCTGAGGAAAAGGGGACGCCGTCCTTAAAGCAGGACGCCGAGGGCAACTACCTTATCGGGTCTGTCGAGGATCTGAATACGCTGAGGGCGGATATTGTCAAGGATATTGAGTATGAAAACGAACACCTGCTGCTGACAGCCGATATTGACGCCGGGAACCTGACCCCTTATCCAGAGCTGCCCCCAACCGATGAGCCCTACACTACAAGCGAAGGTCTCTTCGGCTATATTTTCAGAGGGAAGCTCAACGGTATGGGGCATAAGATTTATAACTTTAAAGACAGCGGCTCCGGCCTGTTTGATGTTCTGGCGCCAGGCGCACAGATTGGTAATCTGACCGTTGAAGCCAATGTGAATTTTACAAAGGACACAAAAAAACTCCGGTCTTCTACTTACGGTGTTATTGCCAACATGATGCCGGGCGCCTGGATACAGCGCTGCGCGACCACGGGTTCTGTCACCATCCAGAGTGATTATCAGGGATATGTAGGCTTTAGTGGAATGGTTGGTTTCGCTAATCCTCCCAAGGAAGCGAACGTCTCCAACAGCAGTGAGTACAAAGGTACTATTGAGGATTCTTATTCCACCGTTGTTTTTACCAACAACACCCAGTCATCAGCCAGTTTTTATGGAATGGGCCCAGGGGTGCAAGTCCTCAAAAACTGTTTCTTTGCCGGGAGCTTTAAGGGCAAGGTTAATAAGGAAATCTCTCAGCCGCTGGCGCGGATGTCGACTGCAAACGAAAATATGGAGAGCTGTTATTTTGACAGCCTAAAGATCAGCACACTGCCTGCAAATGCGCAGGGTGAAAAGGTACCTACCTATAAGATGCGGAGTCAGGAAACCTTTAAAGGCTGGGACTTTGGACAAATCTGGAAAATGGGCGACGATCACCCAGTACTGAACACGGGCTATACCATTTTGAAGGACAAGGTGATCCTGGATACAGAGGTGGTGCTGGAGCCTCGCGTCTACAGCGAAGCCCTTGGCGGTGATTCCACCTTAACCCGTGTGCAGGATATCAAAATAAAGACCGATCTGGGCGGTAATCCACATCAGGTTACCATTGATTATGAGGAGACCCCAGACACCAAAAACACCTTCTATGTTGGTATGATGGGCGATCATGCGCGGGGCCTGGCCCAGTTTGACAAGGTCGAGGTAAAGTATACCGAAAATGATGAGGCAGAGTACTATTTGCCTTCGGATTTTTATAAATACGCTGACCGCAAGCAGGCAGAGGCCTGGGGAAGCTTCACCCAGGATGGGACCGTCCTGTCCGACGATCAAAAACAGGAGCTTATTGACCAGGCTAAAAAGGCCTGCGATTTGATTTTTGACTACAAGCTGGGCAGTACTCCCGATGCGGCGACTGTGGCCAGCGACTCATGGCTTGTTTTTTCTGCGGCGCGTTGTAATTATAAGGTGCCAGATGGCTTCTGGGACCAGGTATACAAGCAGTATGAAGCCCGCTACGCGGCCTATAAGGCGCAGGGACAGGTGGATGGCTTCGACACCTCCGATACCGCGAAAGATGTTCTGGCCATCAGTGCCATTGGATATGATCCCAGAAATGTCGGCGGCTATGACTTGCTGGACGTCATCATTAACCACAGCGGCGACAGGGATTACTTTGCCAGCCAGACAGCTGCGTTCGCCATGTATTCCAACGATTTTGATGAAAGCCAGTACGGCTATAGCATGGCGGACTATGTAAAATCAAAGGTCACGCCCATTGAGGTGGATGCGGACGGCGTAAAGGTTGAAAAAGACCAGGCAGCTGATATGTGGACAATGGCCTGGCAGCCTCTTATGTTTTTCTATGATCCCAACGCACAGGAGGGCAGCGAATGGTATGACCTTAAGCTTTTTGTGGAAGATGGCTTAAACCAGATATCGGCAGCACAGACCTATATGGGTAACTGCTGGGGAGGATACATCAACTCAGCGGATTCTACCGGCAAGCCAAAGTATGATATTACCAACACCTGGACAAACGCCCAGGTTCAGATCAGTGTTGGGCTGGCCGGGATCGACCCCTTTGACGCCCGGTTTGTCAAAAACGGAAATACGTTGATCACACGTGCTGTTTCTTTCTTTGAAGGGGGCCAGGTCGGAGGTGATGTGAAAGGCGGCGAATCCGCCCAGGTAGCACGTGGTTTAAATTCCATTATACGAGCCTATGAACAAAACCCTCATAATTTGTTTGACTGCCGCGACGTTGAAGACTCTACGGTTCAGATTAATAACGCCATTGGCGCTCTGCCGGAGGCGGCAGCCATAACCGAAGAAAAACGCCAGGATTTTGACCAGTGCTGGGAACAGTACAACAAGCTGAACGATACGCAAAAATCGAATATTTCAAATACGAACAAAGAAAAACTGCAGGCCATCTATGAAAAATTCTATCCAGATGAAAATCTTGAGAGTGCCTTGGAGCTTGCGAAGACAGAATTAAGTAAGAGCAATGTGTCTGAAATCTATACTCAGGACAGTATTAACAATCTGAAAGCGGCAGTTGAAGCAGCTGAGAAGGTTCAGAAAGATACCCAGGCGACTTCTGAGCAGAAAGCCGAGCAGGCCAGTAAGCTGAGAAAGGCAGTGGAAGCGTTGGTCACCACGGAAGCGGAGGATATGAAAAAGGTTGAGACTGCCATTGACCAGATCAAACCCTTCACAACCCTTGAAGGCCGTAAGCCGGTAGATACAGCGAAGGACCTTTATGATAAGCTGAAATACGACGAGTCTCGTGAAAGAATTAAAAACAGAGATACGCTCTTGTCCAACGTTACAGCGCTTGAGGGCCTGGAAGCGGCGGGAGACAGTCTTAAAGCAGCTATTGCAGCGGCCAAGGAACAGCTTGCTCAAACAGATAAGTATCTGGCATCCAGCATAGAAGCTGCCAGACAGTATATTACCATCGCAGAGAAAGTAGACGTACAAACATCCACAGTTCAGGAGCTTGCAAATGCTCAGATTACTTTGGAGCGTTATGTGAACGATACCCTCAAAGAACAGCCGGATAAAACGGAGCTGAACAACAAGATCGCAGAGATCACAGAAAAGATGAAGGCTCTCGATGAGAAAGATTATTCTGCGGAAAAGTGGAAAACGCTGGAGGATGCGCTGAGTACGGCAAAAGACGTGGCTGAAAGCAACGATGCTGACGGCGGCGCGGTTACAAGCGCCATTGAAGGGCTGGACAACGCATTTAATGGATTGGAAGAAGATGTGATGCTCGGAGATGTTACAGGAGATGGAAAAATCAATGGACTGGATGTTACATGGGTTATGCAGTACAATGTTGGATCCCGGGCTTTAGATGAAAAGGCTATGAAGGCCGCGGATGTTAATAATGATGGGAAAGTAAATGCTTTAGATGTTACTTGGATTATGCAACATAACGTAGGCTTAAGAACATTTTGAAAGGTGAAAGAATAATGAAAAAACGAAAATTCAGCAAACTAACAGCGATTTTCCTCAGTTTTTGTCTTGTTATGGCTTGTATCTCGCCGGTTTTTGCGGAAGAGAACACCCCCAAAAGAGTAGTTTCCTTAAATATGCAAGGCGGAAACAACGAACAAAAAATCGAGCAAGGGAAAGAGTTTACACTGACCTTGAATTGTGCAGAATCATTTGGTGTTATGAATGCCCAGGTGGTTTACGATAGCAGTAAGGTTGAGTGCGTATCATACGAAACGCCTATAAAGACCGGCAGTAATATGGTTAACGATAACAAAAATATTTCTGCTGTCATGGTTAATATAAGTCAATTGGGTTCTGACATTGTGGCACCTGATACCGTCATCATGTCTATGGTATTTAAAGCAAAAGAAGATGTTACTGGGAAAGTGAACTTTGAAGCTAAAGTCACAGATATGTATTTACTAGATGGCAACCTTGACGGAACTGAAGTAATACCAACAGTTACGAACAATGTAGGAGAGATACTGATCACGGCTCCGCCAACAGACATCACCGAGCTGACCAGCAAAATCGCCGAAGCGGAAGCCGTTGACAGCAGCCTGTACACCGCGGCAAGCTATCAAAACCTGGAAGCAGCCATTGCGGCGGCAAAGGAAATAACCACAGAAAATACAAAAGACGAAGTTGCGGCGCAGGTTAAGGCGCTGGATGATGCCATAAAGCAGCTGGTTAAAGCGGTTGACAAAACGGCTTTAAAAGCAGTCGTCGATGAAGCCAAAACCTACGATGAAGCCCTGTACACACCGGACAGCTACGCGGCCCTGACCAAAGCGGTCGCCGACGCCCAGAGCGTGTTGGACGCGGATCTCGCGGATAACGCGGAAAACCAGAAAACCGTGGCGGACTCGGCTCAGGCGGTTAAGACCGCCATTGCGGCCCTGAGCGCCAAGGGTGACCAGGCGGCGCTGGCGGCCAGCATCCAGGCGGCAGAAGCAGCGCTTGCGCGCGAAGATGTCACCTATATGGACGAAACCAAGGCAAATGTGCAGACAGCCCTGAATGCGGCAAAAGCACTGGTCGGCCAGGAAAATGCCACAGATGCTGAGGTTTCCGCAGCGGTTAAAAACCTGAATGACGCGGTCGCCAAGCTGGTGATTGCAGCAGACGAAAACGCCTTTAACGCAGCGGTTGCGCAGGTGCGCGAAGCCTTCAAGGAAGAAGCTTACACCACCAGCAGCTGGAAAGCGGTAGCGGAAGCCCTCAAAAATGCGGATGCCATGGCAGGTCGGCTGGCAGAAGGCCAGGTGCCGGCAGCAGAAGCGGACAAGGTATTGACCGACTTGCAGAATGCGACAAAGGGTTTAATGGAAAAGGCAACAAAAACCGAAGACCTGACCAAAGCGGTTGAAACAGCTAAAAAATTAGATGAAAGTCATTACACCGCGGACAGCTTTGCCGTTGTAAAGGAAGCCTTAGCCGCAGCCGAAAAGGTTGCCGGAAACCTGAATGACAGCACACAGCAGCAGGTAGATACAGTGGCCACGAATTTGAATGCCGCCGTCTCTAAGCTGGTGACCATCGCCACGGATGAAAAGACTGGTGTAACAGTTAACGGTTTACCAGCAGGTGAAAAGATTATTGTAACGGACAAGATGGCAGATAAAGAAGCATTATCAGAAGCACAAAAAGCAATTGACAGCGCTTCTGAGTTCTCAGATGCTAAGAAAGCGGATATTTTATTCCTTGCAGACATTAAGCCTGAGGTGATTGAAAATGCAGATGGCACCTTTACATTGACAATTCCTCTCACTGAAAAACAGATGGGTTATGATTTGTATTATATTGGTCATAAGGATGAAGAAACCGGTATGTTTATTTGGACTGCTGTAACACCAAAGGGTAATAAGCTTACCCTTCAGGTTAAGAGCTTTTCTGAATTTGCGGTGGTTGGTATGATGAAACCGGAAGAACAAAATCCGGGGACTAATCCAAGCGGTGATAATAAGGCTGACACTGTGAATAATGCGACAGGTACGAATGCTTCTGGAAACAACGCGAATACAGGCATTGTTCAGGACGGCAACAGTAGCGTGGCGGTAGCAGTTGGTTTCCTTATTTTGGCAATAGCGGGGCTAATTGCTTACAGGAAAAGATTTAATGCATAGCAAATAAATAAAGGGTGTAAGCCCCTGCTTCCTGGTAACAGGGAGCAGTAACGAATACCCTTACTATAAAGAATTGTTGTATGAGGAGAGAAAATGGAAAACATAAAAAGGAATATATTTAAAGCTTTTACAATTGGATGCATCGTATTAATACTGTCGTGTTTTGTAAATACGGCCACCGTAAAAGCGGACGCGCCGGTTGGAACAGTAACAGTAAGTGTTGAGCGTTTTACTCTGGGGCAAGGATATTTTATTGAGCCGGAGGAAGTTCCGATCTATGCGGGGGATACAGGGGCAGATTTATTGGACCGTGTTTTGGGCGGACCAGATGCTTACGAGACAAAAGAAAATTCCTCATATGGTTTTTACCTGGCAGTTATAAAAAATGCAGATGCTGGTGTCTTGGATATACCTATGTATATTCAGGAAATGAGTGGTTACCGGGTAACAAATGAGCAAAATGACGGCAATAAACATTACCCAGGGCTTGGAGAATTCTCTTATTCTGAAAAATCTGGTTGGATGTACATGGTAAATAATACATTTCCACAACAGGGAATGGGATATTATATTCCAAAGGATGGCGACGTTGTCCGATATCAATTTACGCTCTGGGGAACAGGGAAAGATGTGGGTGATAAATATGATGGCAGTGGAATATTTATTGCAAACAGAGATGCGTTAACGAAGTACATTGCAGAGTTTAACGGACGGGCAGATAAAGATGTGCTTTTATCTATCCAACACATTCAGGATGCTTATGATAATGCTATGAAGATTATCCAGGATTTAACATTGGATCAATCAAGCGTAGACAGTGCTCTTGCGTATTTAAAAACAGCTGTAGATGCACGGAATTTACAGGGAATTAGACTGAACCAGGAAAAAATGAATCTCCAATATGAAACGGAGGGAGAACTTCAGGTGATCTATGATCCTGAAGATTGCAGGGTAGAACAAGGGGTAGTATGGAGCAGTAGTGATGAAAGCATAGTATATGTTGATGGAGGAATTGTGTATGCTACTGGCGTTGGCACCGCCACCATCACCGCCACCCTCGGCGATTTCACCGCCAGCTGTGAGGTCACTGTAAGTGAGGAGAGCGCCGAAAAGCCGCTGCAGAGCATCAGCCTGAATCAATCTGAAGTAAGCCTGGGCAAGGGTAAGACGACCGCGCTCAAGGTCAGCTATAGCCCGGCAGATACGACGGATGACAAAACCGTTACCTGGCGTTCGGACAATGAACAGGTGGCGGCAGTGGACGGAAATGGCCGTATTACAGCGGTGGCCAAGGGTGAGGCCGTGATTATGGCACAGGTGGGCAGCTTTACCGCGGACTGCCGGGTTACTGTCACAGAGGACGACCCGGTCGACCCGCCGGACATCACCGATGAGGACATTGCCGCGGTCAAGGAAGTGGTTCGGCTGGCGGCGATTCTGAACACCAATGCCAGCCCGTCTCTGGATGAGGTTAAAGTGGTTGAGAATGCCTATAATAAACTGACAAGCGCGCAGCAGTCCCTTTTAACACCAGAACAGGATGCCAATATACAGGTCGCCATTAACAGCGGCTACAGCAAGGTGCTGTCTCGGGTGGTGGCGATATGCGAGCCTGCGGCAGATACGGTTCAGGCCGTCATCGACAGCGGTGGAAAACCCGACGACCAAAGTCTTTTTGATCTGGTTCAAGCTGAAAAAGCGCTGAATGCCATAGGCGATTACGATGGCTTCTTGACCAAGGATCAGGAAATCTATGATCAGGCTGAAAAGAAAATGAAAAAGGTGACGGGTGCCTTAACGGTGATCAACGCATCGGATAACGGCGTTACCGTTAAAGGGCGTTCCCTGACACTGCCCTGGACTGTGCAGGTGGTGGCGCAGGCGGTTGAGGTCACGGCAGAGCAGCGGGCTGCCCTCAAGGCGGACGCCCAGTATCTGGACCCGGCCGTTGAGAGCCAGTATGAAATCAGGCTGAGGGACTTTGCCGCTGCGGAAAGCGCGGACGCCATACCGGAATATGATACCCAGGGCAAGAGCTTTAAAATCACGATGCCCTCCGGCGGTTACACGGCGCCGGGGCTTGGCGAGCACGGCCAGCTGACCCTCCTGCACAACGGCGAGCGCGTCGGTTTTGTAGATGAAAAGGGGAATGCCCTGGTTACCTACGATGCTCAGAATAAGCGCTTCAGCTTTTCGACAGACGCTTTTTCGACCTTTACAGTGGTATCCGACAGTCGCATTGCCATTGAAAGCTTTATACTGAGTGATACAGAAAAAACGCTTTTACTGGATATTGCAAATCCCAGCTTTGAACTGAGCGTGCTGAGCTTTAAGCCCTATGATACAACGGATAAAAACAGACTGACCTATACCTCCTCGGACCCGTCCGTGGCCAGTGTGGATGATAAGGGCATTGTCACCGGGCATGTCAAGGGGACGGCAGTGATTACCGCTGAGGTGTGCGGCATTAAAAACCAGTGTACGGTGACGGTAAAGATGAACCGCTATGTGGATTTTGAGAGCTACTGGCCAACCTTCAGGAAGAACAACAGCAACATGGCCATTGTGGACGCCAGCCTGCCAAACGCGGGAAACAACCTGACCGAAAAGTGGATAAACAGCGACATCAACACAGGGGGCAAGCAGATGACTGCCGGCACCCCGCTGGTGGTGGACAACTATATTTTTGTCGCTACCCAGAACAACAAGCTCTACAAGCTGGATAAAAACACCGGCGCTATTGTCAAAGAGGCAAAGCTCGCGAAAGAAGTGGGATTTTTCTCTTATGCCACCTATGGCGACGGCATGATCTTCGTGCCAGAGGAGAAGGGCACCATTGAGGCCTTTAACGCCGATACCCTGGATTCGCTCTGGCGCACCGAAAGCTTTGGCGGGCAGAGCAACTGTCAGGTTACCTATGCCGATGGTTTTATCTACTCAGGTACCTGGAGCGGCTCGACGAACAAGGGAACCTTTTTCTGTATAGACACCACGAGTAACGGCGAAATTTACCAGACTAATGGTATCCGGCGTGCGCGGTGGGTTTCGGACGATGACGGCGGCTATTACTGGAGCGGCGCCACGGTGGTTGGCGACGCGGTAATCTTCGGCGGGGACTCTGGCGTGGTGCAGTCCCGTAACAAATCGACGGGGGCGCTCATTGACCGGTACGCCACTGGCGGCGTTATCCGTTCGTGTATCGCCTATGACGCCGGAACCAGCGCCCTTTATTTTACAGCGGGCGGCGGCGCCACCGCCAATGGGATCACTGGCGGCGGGAAGGTCTTTAAGCTCGGTGTTACCAGTGACGGGCACTACACAGGAGCTAAAGTTGCCGAACTTCCGGCAGCGTCAACCACATCGCCGGTGGTTTACAATGGCCGTGTGTATGTCACCACTCAGAAGGCGAATGGCTCGGGCCATGAGGAGGATTATAACAAGGCCACGGTCATTGACCAGGGCAATACGGAAAATGGAAAGCTGGCGGTTCTGGACGCGGGTTCTCTCAGCATGATCTATCAGACAGATATCGGCGGCCCGTCCAAGGCCTCACCACTGCTTACAACAGCTTATACGGCTGACGGCCAGCAGACAGTTTACCTCTATATCACGGTAAACAACCACGACGGCGCCATTGTCCGGGTAAAGGACTGGGCAGGTAATACCACGCCGCAGGCCGAGGTGATCTACCGCGCCCCGGGTGATGAGCAGGAATATACCACCACCAGTCTCAACTGTGACGCGGACGGAACCATCTATTACCGGAATGACCGGGGGCATCTCATGGCCCTGACCGGCACCTCGGAGCCTGTCAGAGAGGCGGCGCCTGTTGAAGGGCGTTTGGGAATGCAGAAAGGCAGTAAAGCAGGCAGCGACGGTATGACCGCCAGAGCCTCTGGAAAGACGGCCAGTAAGGCTGAGGATGAATTTAAGCCCTGGGATTTTGACGGGGCCATGCTGCCATACAGCAGAAGTGTGTCCAAAACGCCGTCGGGTAAGGAGCAGCTGAAAAAGGCCGCGGTTGTCCTGGGATGTACGGCGGCTGCCATGGCGGCACTGTATATTACCGGATGCGCGCTCTGGCCGAAGCTGGTTAAGAAGCCATGATGGATAAAGCAGCTGCGGATATCCGCACACAAACGGCAAAAAGAAAACGGACCCTTGTCTCAGCGATGATCATCTTTCTGCTGATCCCCCTGACCATCTGGTTTGGCATCCGGTTTCTGGATGACCGGAGATACCTGTTTATCAGTCTGCTGATTATTCTCTACACAGCCATTCCCTTTGTCATGCGGTTTGAGGGGCGCCGGCCCGACGCGCGGGAGATTGTTGTGATTGCTGTGATGGCTGCTATTGCGGCCTGCGGGAATCTGGCGTTTTTCATGCTGGGACCATTTCAGGCGGGAACAGCGCTGGTGATCATTGCAGGAATATGCCTGGGGCCTGAGGAAGGCTTTTTGACAGGAGCTATGGCAAGGCTGGTCATCAATATGTTTGCCAGTCAGGGACCTTGGACGCCCTGGCAGATGTTTTGCTGGGGGCTTCTGGGCTTTCTCGGCGGGCTCTGCTTTAACAGGGATCAGGAGTTCTCAAAAAAGGAAGTCGATTTTAAGGTGGTCATGGGGCCGCTCATCTGTATCGTGGTATCGCTGGCGCTGGGCTTTGGCATCTGGATTGTCTCAGACGCCCAGGGGCCCTTTGTGGGCTGGTGGCTTTACGGCTTTGGGGCCATTGGCCTGCTGGCCGGGGTGCTGCTCCAGCGCCGCCGCCTGCCCGTGGACCGGCTGACGCTGGCGGTCTTTGGCTTTCTGGCCACCTTTATCATCTACGGCGGTATCATGAACATCGCCGCGCTGGTCATGTCATCCAGTGTTTCCGGCTCTGGCGTGGGCCTTGACTGGGGCTCCATGAAGCTGCTCTATATTTCCGGCGCGCCCTACGACGCGGTACATGGTCTGGGCACCGCCTTCTTTGGAGCGCTGCTTGGGCCGGTGATGATTGAGAAGCTGGAGCGGGTAAAGATTAAATTCGGCCTGTATCATTAAAGGCCGAAAACAATAAAAGAAAGGGAGAAAAAATGAAAAGAGGTATTCAGAAAAAGGGTGTTTTATTATTGGCAATGCTTTTGCTGGCCGTGCTCACGCTGGCAGGGTGCAAGGACCCCATCAGCGGGCTGACAGAGGGCGGCTCTGATGAAGAGGTAGTTCAGCTGGCAGATACAAACCCGCTGCCGGAAAATGGCGTTGTGACAGCCGCGCAGTTCCGCTCCATCCAGGGGCAGGACAAGGTGGTGACCTTTGATGGCAGCACCATGAGCGGAATCCAGTACAGCTGGAGCTTTAACGGCAAGGATATTCACAATCCGGAGGATCAGAACCTCAAGGTCGATTTTACGACAGAGGGGAATACACTCAACAATGTCAAGGCAGCGGCCGGCGATGCCGCCTATGGCCTCGGCATCACCCTGACGGGCAACAAGGGGCTCATCACCGTGCCGCAGCTCACCATTACGCTGCCGGAAAAATGGGATGCAGATTCGGCTGTTTTCTGCAAGCTGAACAACGGGCAGCCGGCAAAAATGAGTAATGTGACCTTTGACAACAGCGCAGAAACCACAAAGATGACAGTGAACATCGTGGAAACTGGCGGGGATTATTATATCGTAGCCGGGAAAACCATCGCGCCGGTTCCCACAACGACGGCTGGAAATCCTGACGGAACAACACCGGGTGACAGCGGAAATACTGGTTCTGGAAGCTCAAGCGGCAGCAGCTGTACCATTTCCATCAGCTGTTCGACCATTCTTAACAACATGGGCAATCTAAAAAGCGGTAAAGAAAGCTTTGTGCCTTCAGATGGTTGGATTTTAAAACCAACGACGGTTCAGTTTAATGAGGGAGAAAGTGTCCATGATGTGCTGCAGCGGGTATGCCGTGACAAGGGGATTCATATGGAATCCAGCTTTACGCCGGCTTATAATTCGGCCTACGTGGAAGGTATCAATCAGCTCTATGAGTTTGACTGCGGCGAGCTCTCTGGCTGGATGTATAACGTCAACGGCTGGTTCCCGAACTATGGGTGCAGCCAGTATACCGTCGAAAACGGCGATGTGATCAATTGGGTTTATACCTGTGATCTTGGCCGTGACGTTGGCGATAACAGCATGTGGTAAAACCATAAAACAGGTGACGGAGGGGACAGTCTGCCCCTCTGTCGCCAGCTTTTAGCTGAGCGCTTTTTTAAGGGCTTCTTTGCAAACTTTTAAAAAGGCGCTTAGAGGAGCTTTCGCATACAACGGCTCTTTTAAGTGTCTTGTCATCCCTATCTTTTCTATGTTGGGTGAAGCGGTGAAATCGTACGGGCAGCATTCGGGCGCGCGCCTGCACCGCTTCATTCAGAAACCATCGTTCTTAATTATTACACAAATAAGAACAAAGGATGTGATGGCACGCGGCGGAAGCTGGCCACCTCTGCTTCCGCCAAGGATTATCTTATAACAATCGAGGGGAGATCGATATGGAAGATTCTTTTTCCGGTTATCATCCGGTCATTAATTTCGGTTATTTTGTCGCGGTGCTTCTTTTTAGCATGTTTATCCTTCACCCAGTGTTTTTACTGATATCGCTCTTTGCGGCCTTTGTCTATTCAGGCATCCTGAAGGGATGGCTTAAAGCGCTGAAGTCCGCCTTGCTCTGCCTGCCGGTGATCATCATCGTGATGCTGATCAACCCCCTGTTTAACCACTATGGCGTTACGATTCTTTTCTATCTTAACAACGGCAACCCCATCACGATGGAATCCATTGTCTACGGGATATTCATGGGCATAACGCTGATTACGGTTTTCATCTGGTTTTCCTGCTACAGCAAGGTGATGACCTCGGATAAGTTTATCTTTTTATTCGGGCGCATCATTCCCGCCCTGTCCCTGATCCTTTCGATGGTACTGCGCTTTGTGCCGAAGTTTATCGCGGAGATCAAGGTGATCAGCAATGGACAGAAATGTATCGGGCGGGATCTGAGCAATGGGAGTATCTTTGAGCGGGCCCGGCACGGGGTGACTATTTTGTCAATCATGATTACTTGGGCGCTGGAAAACGCCATCGAGACAGCAGACAGCATGAAGGCGCGGGGATATGGGCTTAAGGGCAGAACTGCTTTCTCCATTTACCGCTTTGACCGCCGCGACGCAGTGGCTTCTGTCGTTATGCTGGCCGTCCTGGCCTGTGTGATTGCCGGGGTGTATCACGGCTTTGCCTTTGCGCAGTATAACCCGCAGATTAAGATGTCCGGGCTTCAGCCATTGTCACTGGGCAGCTTTTTTACCTATCTGTTTTATTTTATCTTTTGTATGATGCCGGTCATTATCGACGGTGTGGCTGAGTTCAAGTGGTGGTGGCTTAAGAGACGCATTCCTGAAGCAGAGGCGCGGCACGAAGGAGTTGAGGTTATTTGATCCGGCAGACAGTGGAGATTGGCTTTGGGCGGAGCTCGCCCCGGGCTGTTTTGCAGAGAAGCTATGTGCTCAACAACCATTTGAGTGGTGAGGTCGTTATTCCAAACGGCTTTACGGATATTGAGGTATCGGCCTTTAAAGACATGAAAAATATTACAAGGATTGTCCTGCCCAAAACGCTTTTACATATTGATGAGCGGGCCTTCTGGGGTTGTGAGAGACTTGAGGAGATTATGCTGCCCGATGGGGTGGAGTCCATTGGAGATGAAGCCTTTTACGGCTGTAAGTCGTTGGAATATGTACGGCTTCCCTCTGGACTCAGGATTATTTCAAAGGAGCTGTTTAAAAATTGCCTTAAGCTCAGAACTGTGACAGGTCTCAGATCTGTACGGTGCGTTGAGGATGGCGCGTTCTGGAACTGCCGGTCTCTGGCAGCCATTGAATTTGGCGGGAAAATTGAAGCTATCGGGGTCTACGCCTTTTACCGCTGCGAGAGATTGGAAAAGCTGAGTTTTAAAGGCACGGTGAAGTGCCTGAAGAGCCACTGCTTTGACGGCGCCGGGCTTAGAGAGCTGTTTCTGCCGGAGGGGCTCGAGCAGATCCGGGACGGAGCCTTTCTGCACTGCGGCAGGCTGCGCCGTCTGGTTTTGCCAAAATCCCTTTTGGCCATCGGCAGCTATGCCTTTGCGGGCTGCGCGCATTTAACAAAAATAATATTTCAAGGCGGGGTCCCTGCATTCGGACCGGCCGCTTTCCCTTCAAACGCACGGGTTGTTTGTCGTTGGAATCAGGATTCCCGGCTTCTGATGGAAGCCCGGGGATTTAAATTATGCCGAAAACAGGACGGCTTCGCGCTCTATCTGTACCATTGCCCTGAAACAGCAGTACTCGAATTCGAGACTTACCCCAAGGATACATTTCTCCTGGTCTTTGGCATCCGGGAGATACCGCCAAGAGGCTATTGCGGCCGTGAAAAAATCAGAAAAGTACTCATCGGCGAGGGCGTGGAGTGCATTGGGCAAAAAGCCTTTGCAGATTGTAAGAGCCTGGGGGAGGTTACTTTTCCCAAAAGTCTGAAAACCGTGAGTGAGGGCGCTTTTAAGGGATGCCCTGTGGAAGAATTGATTATTCCGGAAAATGTGGCGTGTATTGAGCGTTTCAGCTTCCGGGACACAAAGCGCCTGAGACGTGTCGATTTTCTTGGAAAGGCTGAGCTGGACAATCAGGTTTTTGCAGGCAGTGCCGTCAAGGCGCTTTATCTGCACCGCGGCATGGCGCTCAGACCCTTTCTTATGCAGGCGGTCACGCTGCTTTGCCAGCCAGAGGAGGAGGGAATGATCGCTTTTTTCAAAAGCATGGGCTACGCGGTATCCGATGCCGGAGCCTGGAAAGCCTTAAGGCTCACGCACTACCGTCAGGTGGTTAGCGTTCCCCCGCCCGGCGCGCTGGTGGAGCCGTCGGTGCGGCATATCGGAAAGCAGGTTGAAAGCTTTCAGTATGCCGGCCAGAGCCGGCTTCGCAAAATCGTGATCGCAGAGGGAACAGAGACAATCGGGGCGGGCGCGTTCTTTAACTGTGACGCGCTGGAGGAGGTGGTGCTTCCGGACAGCCTGAGGCATCTGGAGCACAGCTGCTTTGCGAACTGCCGGAGCCTGGAAAGAATCCGGCTGCCAGAGGGGCTCACTGTTCTGCCGGCCCGGGCTTTCCGGGACTGCAGGCGCTTAAAGGCAGTGGACCTGCCGAAAACTATCAGACTCATTGACCAGGGGTGCTTTCAAAATTGTGAACGGTTGGAGCAGGTCAACTGGCCCGGCGGGCTTTTGAGGATCAACGAATATGCCTTTTACGGCTGCCAGGCGCTGGCTTCGTTCTGTCTGCCGCAATGTGTGTCAATTATTGAAAAAAATGCTTTTACAAACTGTAAGAAGATTAAGTATGTAAAGGCTGGTGCCGGCGTCACGTATTTTTCGCCTCAGAGCTTTGCGTCGCGGACGGTTCTGGAGTGCCCGGAAAATTCCGTCACTCTGAAAATGGCCCGTGAAGCGGGGCTAAAGACCAAGGTATCAGCACTGTACAAAAAATAAAGGAGGCTTGAGCAGCAGAGCTGCTTAAAAAGATATGGCAGAAGTAGAAATAAGGGATTTGATGTTCACCTATCCGGAGATGGAGAATCCGGCGCTTTGCAGCATCAATTTGGAGATAAATGACGGGGATTTTGTCGTTTTGTGCGGCAAGAGCGGCTGTGGCAAAAGTACGCTGCTGCGGCATTTTAAAACAGTGCTCACGCCCCACGGAACACGGACAGGGGAGATTCTTTTTAAAGGGCGCGCGCTTTCTGAGGTGGATATCCGGACACAGAGCTCGGAAATTGGTTTTGTGCTGCAAAATCCAGACAATCAGATTGTGACGGATAAGGTGTGGCATGAGCTGGCCTTTGGGCTTGAGAGCCTGGGCTATGACACGCCGACTATTCGCTTGAGAGTGGCGGAAATGGCCTCTTATTTTGGGATTCAGGCATGGTTCCGGCGGAATGTGAACGAGCTGTCCGGCGGGCAGAAGCAGCTGTTAAACCTGGCGGCCATCATGGCCATGCACCCGTCGCTGCTGATTCTGGACGAGCCTACCTCGCAGCTTGACCCCATTGCGGCTTCTGATTTTTTGGAAACTGTCAAAAAGATTAACCGTGACCTGGGCACTACTATTATCATGACAGAGCACCGGCTTGAGGATATTTTTCCAGCCGCGGATAAGGTCATTGTCATGGACCAGGGTTCGGTTATCGCTCAGGGGCTTCCGCGGGAAATCGGAAAAGAACTGCGGGGTATGGGGCATGATATGTTTTTGTCCATGCCTGCGCCCATGCAGATTTATGCTGGAATCGATAATGAAATGCCCTGCCCGCTGACTGTGCGGGAGGGAAGGCAGTGGCTGTCGGAGCTGTTTGAGGGAAAGCCTGTCGAGAAAAAGAGTATTCCCATTGAGGCAGACCATTTTAAAGAAGCGGAGACCGTTGTCGAGCTGAGAGATGTCTGGTTCCGGTATGATAAAAATCTTCCCGATGTGGTACGCGACCTGTCACTGGAGATCAAGCGGGGCCAGCTGTATGCCCTGGTAGGCGGCAACGGCACCGGCAAAACCACCACCCTGTCCTTGATCTCAGGTATTAACCGGCCATACCGGGGAAAGGTAAAGCTTGAAGGGAGGGAAGTTCGAAAATATTCGGATAAGGAGCTGTTTCATGGCTTTCTGGGCGTTCTGCCCCAGAATCCCCAGAGCCTTTTTGTCAAAAAGACAGTGGAGCTGGACCTGTTTGAGGCCATTGGCGGTACCAATGAGCGCAGGCGCTCCGAATTTGACAGCGACATGGACAAACGCACAGCGGTTGAGGGAATGGCGGAACTGATGCACATCGGACATCTTATGCAGCAGCATCCTTATGATCTCTCTGGCGGTGAGCAGCAAAGACTGGCCCTTGCGAAAATTATGCTGTTAAAACCGCGTATTCTTTTGATGGATGAGCCGACAAAGGGGCTGGACAACCACTTTAAGCGGGAGCTGGCCGAAATTCTCAAGCGCCTCCAGGAGCATGGGGTGACCATCGTGATGGTTTCCCACGATGTGGAATTCTGCGCCCAATACGCCGACACCTGCGGCCTGTTCTTTGAGGGCAGTATTGTGACCGCCAACACCCCGAGAGCCTTTTTTTCGGGAAACAGCTTTTATACGACCTCGGCCAACCGCTTGTCCCGGCATTTGTTTGACAATGCCATTACCGTGAAGGATGTGATCACATGCTGCCAAATGAATCTTTAGACCGGTTTCTGGATGATTTTCTGGAGGGCGGCAAGCCAAAAGAAAAGTATGAGGTAAAAAAAAGAGAGGATGCGGCCCCAGTCCGGAGTGACCGCGAGCTCTGGGTGCCGCCAGCCGATGGCAGCCTGGTGGAAAAGCCAGAGAGCAGGAAGCTGTCAAAACGGACATGGGCGGCGCTGCTGATGATCTTTGTGCTCATTCCCCTCACGATTTTTATCGGTATCCGCATCGGGGACCGCAAGTATTTCTTTATCAGTATGATGATCATGGTTTATTCCATGGTGCCCTTTGTGATGGTATTTGAGGGCCGGAGGCCCCAGGCCCGGGAGCTGGTCATATTGGCACTTTTAGCGGCCATTGCGGTGGCGGGGCGCGCGGCGTTTTTTATGCTGCCGCAGTTTAAGCCTGTCATCGCCGTCGTTATTGTGGCAGGGGTATGTTTTGGCGCCGAATCCGGATTTTTGGTGGGGGCAGTGTCCATGTTTGCCTCCAATTTTTTTCTGACACAGGGCCCCTGGACCCCCTGGCAGATGTTTGCCACGGGCATCATCGGGTTTCTGGCAGGGCTTTTGTTTAAAAAAGGAAGATTAACGATGAAAAAGGGGCCCCTCTGCCTCTTTGGGTTTATGTCCACTTTCTTTATCTACGGCTTTTTAATGGATACGGCCAGTGTGCTTATGTACCAGAGTGAGGTGACCTGGTGGTCGGCGCTGCCCTTATATTTTTCAGGTGCGCCCTTTAATCTGATTTACGCCTGCTCAACGGTCATTTTCCTGTTTTTTGGAGCCAGGCCATTGATTGAAAAGCTGGAACGGATCAAGGTAAAATACGGCCTGATCGAGAACGGATCAGCCGGTAAATCTTAAAAAAATATCCCCATGCCTGTGTCAGGCGCTTTCATGGCCGCTGTACGGTGTTGGAGACAGCGCAGCGGCATAAAAAATATACATTACACAGAGGAAGGAAATGAAATGGCAGAAAACATCAAAAGCACAAACCAAAGGGAGCGCAGTGCCCGACAGCGGCCCCCTGAGCCGAACAGCCAAAACCGGGGCGTCTACACAACGGCCATTGCCAGGCAGAATAAGGTCAGGCATCTGGTCATTGGCGGTGAGTACCGCACCATCGGGTCAAAGGCCTGCATGAATATCACAAAAATCCACCGGCTGGAGCTTGCGCCCTCGGTGATGTCCATCGGAGAAAACGCATTCCGGGGCTGTACACAGCTGGTGGCGGTCAAGGTGCCGGGCAGTGTGCGGGAAATCGGCGAGGCAGCCTTTATGGAGTGCCGCAAGCTGCGTGAGATCAATCTTCCCAAAAAGCTGCGGGTAATCCGGCCAAGAACCTTTAAGCTGTGCCGGGCCCTCAAGACCATTGAGCTGCCAGAAGCCCTTGAGGAAATTGGCGAGAACGCTTTTATCGACTGCGACAGCCTCCAGACGGTGGTCATTCCCAGGCAGATCGAGATGATCGCCTTCCGCACCTTTTATGGCTGCAAACAGCTGCAGCAGGTCACCCTGCCGCCAGAGCTGAAAATCATCGGCCGGGAAGCCTTTGTCGGCTGCTGCTTTCAATCCCTGACCCTGCCAGAGGGGCTGGTGACCATCGGGGACAGCGCGTTTTTGAAGTGCAAGTTTCTCGAGAGCATCCATATTCCCGAAAGCGTCAGGCGCATTGAGAAGTGGGCCTTTCACGGCTGCCCGAGGCTGAAAAAGGTGGTGCTGCTCCATGATCCCGAGGTCATGGGCGACTGGCTTTTTAACAGAGGCAACACGGTGGTACACTGTAAAAGAAACTCAAAGGTTGACGACTACTGCAAAGAATTTCAATATAAAACCGAGTATGTAGACTGACCGGTAAAAAAGAATCACAATTGACAAAGGAGACGTATTTTGGCAGCTTTAAATCAGATTTTCGACCCATCCAGGCGTGATGTAAAAAGGCTTCAGAAAACAGCGGACAGGATCCTGGCCCTGGAGGACGCAATGGCCGCGCTCAGCGACAGCGCCCTCAGAGATAAGACCGCGTTGTTCCGGAAAAGGCTTAAGGACGGAGAGCCGCTGGATAATTTGACCGCCGAGGCCTTTGCGGTGGTCAGGGAGGCGGCGTACAGGGCCATCGGCCTGAAGCCTTTTCCGGTTCAGCTCATCGGCGGGCTCGTCCTGCACGAGGGCAATATTGCCGAGATGAAAACCGGTGAGGGCAAAACCCTGGTGGCGGCCCTGCCCACCTACCTCAATGCCCTGGAGGGCAAGGGCGTTTTCGTGGTGACCGTCAACGATTATCTGGCCAGGCGGGACCGGGAGCTCATGGGGAAGATCCACGAGTTTCTGGGCCTGCGGGTCGGCCTTGTCGTCAGCGGGCAGACGCCGGAGGAAAAGAAAGCCGCCTATGCGGCTGATGTGGTCTACGGAACAAACAATGAGTTCGGCTTTGACTATCTGCGGGACAACATGGCATTCAGCCTCGACAGCCAGGTTCAGCGGAGCCTCCATTATGCCATCATCGACGAGGTGGACAGCGTGCTCATCGACGAGGCCCGGACGCCCCTTATTATCGCGGGGCCGGGCGGCCCCGAGAGCAAGCTCTACCGTCTGGCCAACCGCTTTGTCAAGCTGCTGGGGCCAGAAGATTATGAGAAGGACGAAAAGCTGAAAGCCGTCCAGCTGACCGAGAAAGGAATCCAGCGGGCAGAGATGTTCTTCAGCGTGGACAACCTTGCCGATATTGTCAACATGGAGCTTTTTCACTGTATTAACAAGGCACTTTACGCCCATAAGCTGATGCAGCGGGACAGGGATTATATCGTGGCCGGCGGGGAAGTGGTGATTGTGGACGCGTTTACAGGCCGCACCATGCCGGGCCGCCGGTTCTCAGACGGGCTGCATCAGGCCATCGAGGCCAAGGAAAATGTCCCGGTCAATGCCGAGACACAGACCATTGCAGCCATTACCTTTCAGAATTATTTTCGTATGTTTGACAAGCTGGCGGGAATGACCGGTACAGCCAAAACAGAGGAGGATGAGTTTTCTTCCATTTATAATCTGAATGTGGTTACGATCCCCACCAACAGGCCCATGATCCGGGTTGACCATGAGGATGAGATATACGCGACCGAGGCGGCGAAATTTGAGGCAGTGACCCGGGATGTCCTTAAGCGTCATGAAAAGGGCCAGCCGGTTCTCATCGGCACCGTGTCCATCGAAAAGTCCGAGGCCCTCAGCGGCTATCTTCAAAGAGAAGGGATTGAGCACACCGTGCTCAATGCCAAATACCATGAGCAGGAGGCTGAGATCATCTCAAAGGCCGGCCAGGCCGGCGCGGTCACCATCTCGACCAACATGGCCGGCCGCGGCACAGACATTGGCCTGGGCGAAGCGGTTCAGGCGCTGGGAGGCTTATACGTGATCGGGACAGAAAGACATGAGAGCCGCCGCATCGACAATCAGCTGAGAGGGCGTTCGGGCCGTCAGGGTGATCCGGGAGAGTCCCGCTTTTATTTATCCCTGGAGGACCCGCTGCTGAGGATCTTCGGCGATGAGCGGATGAAAAAGCTCAGCGAGGTCATCGACCTTCAGGAGGGCGAGGCCATCACCAGCAAAATCCTGACAAAGGGCATTGAAAACGCCCAGAAAAAAATGGAAAGCAAGAATTTTGACGACCGTAAAAACGTTCTGAAATATGACAATGTGATGAACCGGCAGCGTGAGATCATCTACAAGCAGCGCCAGCAGGTTCTGGACGGCGAGAATATACACGACCAGATCCTCGCCATGGGGCAGCGTATCTTCGCCTCAGTGCTGGACATCTTCATCAGCGATCCCATCGCTGACCACTGGGATATCCAGGGACTGAAAGAGGCCCTGGGCAAATCCTTTTTTCCAGAGACCGATTTTAAGTTTGTCGATACGCTAAAGAACCGGGAGGCGCTGGAGCAGGCCCTCGGCAGTCTTTTCAGCAGCCATCTTGAAAAGCTTTCGGCCAAAATCGGCCGGGAAACACGGGACGCCCTTGAGAGAGAGGTGCTTTTAAAAGCCGTGGACATGGCCTGGATGGACCATATCGACAACATGGACCAGCTGAAGCAGGGAATCGGCCTCAGAAGCTACGGGCAGAACGACCCCGTAAAGGAATATACCAAAGAAGGCTTTGCCATGTTCGACGAAATGGTTCAGGAAATCCAGGAAAACACCATCAGGACGCTGCTGCGCTGCCAGGCGGACAGCTAGCGCCAAAAGGCCCTCAAGCGTGTTACAGAACGCTTGAGAGCCTTTTTTACGCACGACAGAAAAGGATTGCATTATTGATTGAAAACGGTTATAATTGTACTGAAAGAAGAAAATTATTCCCCGAACAGTTGGCGCGGTTCATAGGGAAACAGGACAATTAAATAAAAAACAGGGACAATTGCTGTCACCCTGAATAAAAAACACTGAAGGCTCATTGGAGCTTTTGGTGTTTTTTTGTTTGGTCTTATGGAGAGGAGTCCAGGATGAAAAAGAGAATTACGGCAAAGGCACTGGCAAAGTACATCGCGAAGCACCCCGGGGATTTTGAGGAGGTCGATACCGGATACCGGAGCAGGAACGGCGAAAAGCCTGTGAAAGAGTGGATTTATCACGGCCATAAAAAGCATGTCTGCATTCACTGCGGCGGTAAGCTTGCGGAAAAAACCCTTTCCGTAAAGGAAAAAGACGGCCGGCTTAAAATCGTCAATGGCTTTTATAAGGAGGTCGAAACCGGGGACGGAACCCTCTATCTTTTCTGGGTATGCAGCAAAACCTGCCTGGAATGTGACCGTAACCAGCGGGTGTTCCCCTTTTTTATCCTGCGCGGATGCGCGTGCTCCTATACACCGTGGCCGAAGTGCTGCATACCCTTTTTACCAGAGAGGAGCTGCGCAGCCCGGGCCGGCTGCAGCCCAGGCGTGGCCGCCCCTGGCACGAGGTGCCCTTTTATGGCGAATACTCCACAGTTTACCGGTGGCGGAAGCGCTATTTTGAAAATCTATATTGTTAAATAAATAACTATCAAATTCTATTTTCGCGCTTTGTAAAAGTAAAAAATTTGTTTTAGAATGATACCTGTAAGATAAAGAGCGGTACCGAGCGTACCGGAAACAAAATCATTTTAATTTACAGGAGGTTTACAATGAATCGTAAACAAATGCGCGAAAGAAACAGGGATACGGCAAAAAAAGCAGGGGCAGGCAGGTGTGCTTCGTGCGCCCAAAAATTCCAGGCCCCGGCACAGCTCACGCTTGGTGGGGCCGCCGGGCACATCGTGGTGGATATCCACCTGGCCGCCAATCCGGAAAGAAACCCCGGGCAGTGGTATCTGGGCATGGAGCCGCTTACCGAGACCAGCGCCTTTTTAAGAAGGATGAAGGCAGAGGGCATCATCATAAGCAAGCACGATTTTTTCCGCTGGCTGCGCGCCAGAGGCTACCTGAGAAAAAATGCGCCCGGCACCTTAAACCAGGTCAGTCAAAAGGCGTCGGCAATGGGAATCCTCAGAATCGGAAACCAGACAGCAGCCTGTCCGGGGCGCAGGCTTTATCTGACGCCGGCCGGATGCATCTATTTTGCGGACAGGCTTAAAAAGGAGGCGGCGTCCGCATGAACTACCTGACCGAGTTGCTCGCCTTTTTCCGCTGGATGGAGCAGCAGCGCCTGAGCCCTCTGCTCCAGGCCTTCTGGCATTACCTCATGTACTTTAATAACCGCGCCGCCATAAAGGGCGCCGACGGCTTCTGGTACTGGCCGGTGGAATTCCGGGTGCCCAACAAGCTGTTTCAGGACGCCCTTGGCCTTAAAAACCGCCAGCCCCTCTGGACACAAAGGCAGACGCTGATCCGGAAGCAGCGCGTGACGTACACCCCCGACGCGGGAAACCGGGCGGGACAATACCGCCTGATCCCCTTTGACAAAGGCCTGGCCCCGGCCAGCATCGCCGCCGGAGAGCGTCAGGAGCCGACGCTCGTATGGACACAAACCGCTACAGAAAGCGGACACGGGGCGCAACCGTATATAAATAATATAAACCCTAAACAGGCGTCTCTGTTCTATCATAATCAGGAGGAGCCGCCCAATACCCACAGCATCCACGGCTTTAACCTGCTCCCGCCGCTCACCGAATCCGAGAAAGCCGCCATCCAGGCCCTGTATCCCGGTGACAGCGTGGCCGCCTTTAACGCCATGTGGGCCGCGAGAGAGGCAAAGCAGAAAGGAGAAACCACATGAACCGATACGGCACCGGACCCGGTCTGGTCCGCAGAAAAAGAAGCTACATGGTCGAGGCCGAATGTCTTATGAAAGCCGGCTTTTACGCCCGCAGCGCCGAGGAAGCCGAGGACTTGTTTAACGACCTCAGCGCCGCCGTCGAGGACCGCTTTCCCGGCATTGTGCTTGAGATTACAGACGTCTATGAGGACGAATAGGAGGCTTATTTGAGTAACTACAAGGTGATTGACGATTTGGTAAAAACCTGTAAAAACGGGCAGGAATATCCGGACGGCAGCCCGGAAAGAGAAAGCGGCAGTACCGCGGGACAGCTGCTGGTCATGGCCTTCAGGCCGCTGATACTGGCCACCCTCAGCCGCTCAGGGATCCATGACGACCAGTTCGAGGACGCCTTTCAGGACGGCATCATCGCCTTTATGGAGGGCCTGAAAAAGTTTGACCCCAGGCGTGGCGCCAGCTTTAACGCCTTTATCCAGGCGCACCTGCGCCAGTATTACAGAAAGTGGCAGCACGGCCAGTTTAACCATTCCGTCAAACCCGATACAACCCTTGACGATCAGGTGCCGGGGAGACAGGGCCTGACCTATGCCGAGGTGCTGCCCGATAAAGCGACAAACCTCGAGGCCGATTATATCCAGCGCGAGGAAAAAAGCGCGAGCCAGAAAAAGCTCGCCAGGGGGCTGAGCCGCTTAAGTCCCAGCTACCGCAGCGTGCTGGAAAAGCACTACTACGAGGGCATGACCCAGACCGAAATCGCCGAAACAGAAGGCATCAGTCCCCAGGCGGTAAACCAGCGCCGCGACCGCGCCTTAAAAAAAATAAAAAAAGTTTTGTGAAAAGCGTTGATATTTTCAAAAAAAAAGTATGTATATAGTGTAGGGCAAAACGCCACACAAAATACAAACCCAAAAAGGAGAAATACACATGGCAGTCGAAGAAAACCTGAAAGACACAAAACTCAAAGTAAAGGTAAACTATGGCGAAAAAGAAGGAAAAATTGAACGCGGAAGCAAAACCTACGGCGACGTCAGGCACGACGCCACCAAGGAACAGCTGGACAGTGCCTACGGGCACATCATTTCCATGCAGGAGCCCATTGGCGAGGGCTGTGAGCGCATCACCGCCAGCGACATTACAAAAACCGAGTAAAAAAGAAAGCACACAGCAGCCGAAAACAGATAAAAGCAAGGATAAGAAAAGGAGATAAACCATGGCAATAACCACAAAAAAAGACCTGAACCTGATTTTTACCACCGAAAGCGGCAAAGAGTACCGAATGACCATCCCAGACTACCGAGAGGGCATCACCGATGCGGAGATACAAACAGCGGCGGCCGGCATCGTAGCCGACAACATCTTCCAGCCCGACGGCTTCGCCCTCACCAAGCTGTCCGGCGCCAAGCGCGTGGACACCACCACTACCGACGTAGCCGTTGAGTAAAAAGGGGGCGAAAGCCCCCTTTTTTTAGTGGATCGTTGAGGATCCGCCATCCACGCATTCAAGAAGGGAGAACCCAAATGAAAAATTTTTATAAAACCATCAGCCGAAGATTAATCCTCTCAATTCTGATCCTGATTTCCTGCGTTTTTCTCACAGGGCTGGGCTTTGCGCTGGAGGATTTACCAGATAAAGCGCCGCAGCCATCAGCTTCGGAAACAGAGCCGCAGGGGCCAGAACCAGCCGTACCAGCGCCGGAGCCACAGGAAACGCCTCAGGACGGGGCCGTCATCGACCACCCGCTGCCCGAGGACCCCATCCTCACCGACGGCCCCTGGGCCTCGGCCCACTTTCTCATGGACGAGTATGCCTGTGACTGCGCGGGCTACTGTGACGGCTGGCCCGCAGCCATGGACCAAGAGCTTTTAGAGAAAATCGAGGCGCTGCGGCGTTATTTTGACCAGCCCATCATCATCACCTCAGGCGTTCGCTGTGAAAGGCGCAATGCGGAGGTGGGCGGCATTGCGGCCTCCTGGCACCTGTCCGGTCATGCGGCCGACCTGTACTGTCCCGGCGTACCCTATGACGAGGTGGCCGCCGCGGCCCGGGCGCTGGGGCTTGGAGTCATCGAGTACCCGGATCAGCAGTTTGACCACTGCGAAATCTGGCGTTGAGGAGAGGAGGGAATCAAAAACAGTAAAACGCTGAAAGACAAAATAGCATACGAAAAAAACTATTAGCCTGAAAAAACAAATAAGAATTGCATATTATTTCAATCTATTCTATAATAAAGGATATAGAAATAAAAATTGCGGCATCCGTACTGTGTCACTACCACAATACGGCAATGCGGTGTCTGGGCACCACACCTCCTGAGGAGTACCGCAAAGTTAATTATATGCTATTTTCTTTCTTTATTCAATAGCTGTTCTTAATTTTGTGTTATTGTTGAGTTTTTTCTTGAACTTTCTTAACTGTGTGTGGGTAGCTGCCATGCGCAGTTTTTATTTTCCGAAAGGACGGACGGATAATGGATAGCTTTTGCTCATTCGCTCCTGTCGCGTCTGCTATGCGGAAGAAATCCTGACATTGTTTCTTTTAAGCCACGATCCGGTGGAGTAGAGGGGAAGAGACAACGTGTAAGAGGCTGTGAAACCACAGCCTCCTTTTTTATGGCGCATATTTTATGACACATATAAATAGGTAGCCAGATGGAACCGCCGGCCCGGCCGGTTCATAAATAACTATGCAGTGCCCGTTTTCAAAAAAATCGTGGGCAAATGGTCTTCCGGCCATATTAAATGTTTTCAAAATTGTCTTAAGGCTCAGATTTTGAGAGGTTTTTAGAGACAAGGAAAAAATTATGTGGTATAATATGTGCGGTCTCAAAAGAGATGCATAAATTATGTATGAATATGCAAATGAATCGAATGATATAAGGAGCTGCTTCTTATATTGAGGAAGGAATGATACAATGTCAATTTCTGTATTAGTTGGAGCACAGTGGGGCGACGAAGGTAAGGGCAAGATGATTGACTACCTGTCAAGGGACTGTGATCTAATCGTCCGTTTCCAGGGCGGTGATAACGCCGGACATACGGTTATCAACGAGCACGGTGTGTTCAAGCTGCATTTGATTCCAAGCGGTATCTTTAATAAAGGTGGCGAGTGCTTGATCGGTACCGGTACCGTGGTGAATCCGGATGTTCTGGAAGATGAAATCAAACAGATTGAAGATGCCGGTGTCAGAATGAGCGGACTGAAAATTTCCGGTAAGGCGCATATTTTAATGCCGTATCATCAGAAACTGGATGAGCTGATGGAAGTAGCCGGTGGTATCGGCACCACCAAACGCGGGATTGGCCAGGCTTATTCCTATAAGGCTTTGCGCAAAAACCTGCGTTTTGAGGATTTACTCAATTTAAATTCTGCAAGAAAGAAGCTGGAGGCCATTCTTCCGGTGATTAACAATCAGATGAGGGCCTATGGCGCTGAGGATTATACGGTCGATTTTCTCTATGAAAAATGTGAGAAATGGGCAGAGCGCTTTGCATCCATGATTGTGGACCCGATCCGTTACCTGCACAGCTATATTGACGCTGATAAGAATATATTATTTGAAGGCCAGCTGGCTGCCATGAAAGATATTGATCTGGGGATTTATCCCTATGTGACATCGTCTAATCCAACAGCGGCTTATGCGGCTGTAAGCGGCGGTTTTTCGGCTAAAAAAATTGATCATGTCATCGGTGTGGCCAAGGCTTTTTCCAGCGCTGTAGGAGCAGGACCTTTCCCGACAGAGGAATTTGAAGGGGACATTGACCTGATCCGGGGAAAAGGCGACAAACCGGATGATGAGTTCGGGGCCAGAACCGGACGTTCCAGACGTTTGGGCTGGTTGGATATCCCGGTGCTTAAATATACAAATTTAATCAACGGATTTGATACGCTGGCATTGTGTAAAATTGATAAGCTGGATAACCTTCCAGAAATTAAGGTGTGTGTCGCCTATGAGCTGGATGGTGAGGTCATTGACTATTTCCCGAACACCGAAGAGCTGGAACGTGTAAAACCGGTTTATGAAACACTGCCGGGCTGGATGTGTTCCACCAAAGAAATCCGGAGGCTTGAAGACCTGCCGGAAAATGCGAAAAAATATATTAAGACAATTGAAGAGCTGGTCGGAACCACTGTTGGTTACGTCGGCGTTGGCCCAGATCGCGAAGAGTTAGCTGTTTAGGGAAACGAAATATTTTAAAGAGGATAATGCTGCCTGCATTATTCTCTTTTTGTAAGTATAAAAGTTGAAGGAAAAATAGAGGAGGAGAAAATGTCTTATTTTAAACGTGACAAGCGCGCCTGCATTTTGCTGTCGGACGGAACGGTTTTCGAAGGCTACAATTTCGGCTGCGAAGGCACCACCATTGGGGAAATTGTCTTTACAACCGGAATGACCGGATATCAGGAAGTCCTGACAGACCCGTCCTATTATGGACAGATCGTGCTTCAGACCTATCCGCTTATTGGAAATTATGGGGTCAATAACGACGACATGGAGTCTGAAAAGAGCTGGGTAAATGGCTACATTGTAAAGGAATGGTGCGAAGAGCCATCAAACTTCAGAACCACAGCCACTATCAATGACTTTCTTGTAAAGCAGGGGAAAATCGGTATCTGGGATATTGATACCCGCGCGCTGACACGCAAGATCCGCGAGTTTGGTACCATGAACGGCGCCATCACCACCGAGGATGTATACGAGAAAAGAGAGGAGCTGCTGGAACAGATCCGGAGTTACAAGGTTGTCAATCCAGTACAGGTTGTAACTCAGAAGAAAAAGGGATGGTTCTATACCCGTGAAAACCGCGCGAACCATGTCGCACTTATGGATTATGGCTACAAGCATAATATCCTCAGAATGCTTTTGCAGCAGGGCTGTAATGTGACGGTTATGCCGGCCAGCTCGACAGTCGATGACATCCGAAGACTGAATCCGGACGGTATCATGCTGAGTAACGGACCTGGCAACCCTGAAGACAATGTGGAAATCATTAAAAACATTCAGGACTTTATCGCATATGGAAAACCGATTTTTGGCATCTGTCTGGGACATCAGCTGCTGGCGCTGGCAATGGGTGGGACAACCCGCAAAATGAAATACGGACACCGCGGGCTGAACCAGCCGGTTAAGGATTTATCCAAGGACCGGGTCTTTATTACCAGCCAGAACCATGGCTATGCCGTTGAAAGTATTCCAGAGGATGTGGGAACGATCTCTCATGTCAATATGAATGACGGCAGCTGCGAGGGGATTGCCTATAAAAATATACCTGCCTTTACAGTGCAGTTTCATCCAGAGGCCAGCGCAGGCCCCAATGATACAGGATATTTATTTGAACGTTTTTCGGATTTAATGGAAAGGGGACAACAGGGATGCCTTTAAGAAATGATATTAAGCGTGTACTTGTCATCGGGTCTGGCCCGATCGTGATTGGCCAGGCGGCAGAATTTGACTATGCCGGTACTCAGGCCTGTAAAGCCTTGAAGGCAGTTGGCCTTGAGGTTATTCTCATCAACTCAAACCCGGCCACCATCATGACCGATAAGGCAATGGCCGATAAAATCTATATCGAGCCATTGACGCTGGACGTTGTTAAACGGGTTATTCTTCTGGAAAAACCAGACAGTATCCTCTCTACCCTTGGCGGACAGACCGGTCTGACCTTATCCATGCAGCTTGCAAAGGAAGGCTTTTTAGATGAACATAACGTTAAGTTGCTGGGAGCTAACGTCGAGACCATCGACAAGGCAGAGGACCGCCAGGAATTTAAAGATATGATGAAGGAGATCGGAGAACCGGTTATTCCTTCAAAAGTTGTTACAACAGTTGATGATGCCCTGGATTTTGCCTCTACCATGGGCTACCCTGTCATTGTCCGTCCGGCCTTTACATTAGGCGGAACCGGCGGCGGGATTGCCGATAATCCTGAACAGCTTCATGAAATTGCCACCCACGGCCTGCGCTTATCACCGATTACCCAGATTTTGGTTGAACGTGGTATTTCAGGCTGGAAGGAAATCGAATTTGAAGTCATGCGTGACAGCAAGGGGAATGTTATCACGGTCTGCTCCATGGAAAACTTTGATCCAGTCGGCATCCACACAGGCGACTCCATCGTTGTAGCGCCATGCCAGACATTGAGCGACAAGGAATACCAGATGCTCAGAACCTCTGCCCTTAAGATCATTTCTGCTCTGGGTGTAGAGGGCGGCTGTAACTGCCAGTTCGCACTGGACCCGGAAAACTTCAATTACGCAGTTATCGAGGTGAATCCGAGAGTATCCCGTTCTTCAGCGCTGGCTTCAAAGGCAACCGGTTACCCGATTGCCAAGATCGCATCGCTTATCGCTGTGGGCTTCTCACTGGATGAAATTATAAATGACATCACAGGTAAAACACCAGCCTGTTTTGAACCAGTCATCGACTATATTGTTGTTAAATTCCCGAGATGGCCCTTCGATAAATTTGTTTACGCTAAGCGTACCTTGGGTACACAGATGAAGGCAACCGGTGAAATCATGTCCATCGGTAACAGCTTTGAACAGGCGATGATGAAGGCCGTTCGTTCGGTTGAGCTGGGCTTTGATACCCTGAGCGTCGAAAAATACCGTGAGGCCCCGGATGATGAAATTATGGAAGCGGTTGGCCGCAAGGATGATGAACGCTGCTTCGTTGTCTATGAAGCCCTGTACCGCGGGCTGGATATGGAAAAAATCTGGGAAGCCACCCAGATTGATATGTGGTTCCTCGACAAGCTCCGCCACCTGGCAGTGATGGAACGCGACCTCCGCGAAAAGGGCCTGAGCGATGAACGTGGTATGGAACGTCTGGCGGTGGCCCGTGAGCTGGGCTTTATGGATTCCACCATTGAGCGCCTGACTGGTGAAAAGATCCCGACAGGCAGACAGTATGCTTCCTTTAAAATGGTTGACACCTGCGCTGGAGAATTTAAGGCTGAAACACCTTATTTCTATTCTACGATGGATAAGGAAAACGAAGCGGAAATTTTCCTGGATGAGCACAAAAATGATAAAAAGAAGATCCTTGTATTTGGCTCTGGTCCGATCCGTATCGGCCAGGGGATTGAGTTTGACTACTGCTCAGTCCATTGCGCCTGGGCGTTAAAAGAACTGGGCTATGAGGCGATTATCGTCAACAACAATCCAGAAACCGTATCGACAGATTTTGACACCTCAGACCGTCTGTATTTTGAGCCGTTGACAGCAGAGGATGTGCGCTCAATCGTAGAGACGGAAAAGCCTGACGGCGCCATCGTCCAGTTCGGTGGACAGACAGCCATTAAGCTGACAAAACATTTGGATGAAATTAACGTTGGCATCCTGGGGACAGACCCAAAATACATCGACGCCGCTGAAGACCGCGAACTCTTCGATGATCTGCTGGAACGCTGCGCTATCCCGAGACCAAAGGGAGAAACCGTCTATACAACCGAAGAAGCTGTAAAAGTGGCAGAACGGCTGGGCTTCCCTGTGCTCCTGCGTCCGTCCTATGTTCTCGGCGGTCAGAATATGATCATCGCCTATGAAGAAGCCGATGTTGTGGAGTACATGAACATTATTACGGAACATGAGCTTGAAAATCCTGTGCTGATCGATAAGTACCTCATGGGCACAGAGGTAGAGGTCGATGCGATCTGTGACGGAACAGACTACCTGATCCCGGGGATCATGGAACACATTGAAAAAGCAGGTGTTCACTCCGGGGACTCCATCTCGGTTTATCCGCCGCAGACATTGTCTCAGGAAATTAAGGATACAATCATTGACTATACAGGCAAGCTCGCCAAAGAGCTTCATGTTATCGGCCTTGTAAATATCCAGTACGTTGTCTATGAGGGAGAAGTTTATGTCATCGAGGTAAATCCGCGCTCTTCAAGAACCGTACCATATATTTCCAAGGTGACCGATATTCCAATGGTTAACCTTGCAACCCGGATTATGATGGGGTCAACCTTAAAGGAAATGGGCTACACCTCCGGGCTTCATCCGGTTAAAGACTGCGTGGCGGTCAAGGTACCGGTATTCAGCTTTGCGAAGCTCCAGGATGTCGATACCCAGCTTGGACCAGAAATGAAATCAACCGGTGAGGTTCTGGGCGTTGGAAAGAAATTCGAGGATGCTGTCTACAAAGGGCTCGTAGCTGCCGGATATAAAATGGAGCGCACCGGCGGGGTGCTTCTGACCGTGCGTGACCGCGATAAAGACGAAATTGTGGATATCGGACGCCGTTTCCATGAAATGGGCTTTAAGATCTTCGCGACTGTCGGCACTGCGCTGGTACTCAATGAAAACAATGTGCCGGCAAAGGTTGTTAAGCGTATGGCAGAGAAAGCGCCTAACATTGGCGATCTTTTAGAAAGCGGTCAGGTAACCTATGTTATCTCCACCTCTACAAAAGGTCGTCAGCCAGAACAGGATGAGGTTAAGATGCGAAGAAAGGCTGTTGAAAGCTCCATCAGTCTGCTAACTTCTCTCGACACCGCCAGAGCGCTGCTCAATTGCCTGGAATCCAATAAAACAATGGCCGATATTGACCTGGTAGACATCAATACAATTTAGTGAAATATAAAATCAAACAGTCCGAAAGCCACCTGTTTCAGGTGGTTTTTCGATAATATCCGTAAAATTGTATACAAAAGACGTAAAATCAAATGGTTGACTTGACAGAATCGTCTAAAAAAATTATAATATCAAACATGATTTTAAGTAATACGTATGGAATTAAATACATTCTGTACAAAATAAAGGGGAAACAAAAATGACTGATCATTTGAATGAAGAATTAGTAATGACCCAGGAGGGTCTTGATAATTTAAAGAAACGTTTAGAGTACTTAAAAACCGTTAAACGTTACGAAGTTGCGGCGCGTATTAAAACAGCCAGAGAATATGGCGATTTGAGTGAAAATGCCGAATACGATGAAGCGAAATCCGAACAGGGCTTTGTGGAAGGCGAAATTTCTGAACTTGAAGCCAAAATTAAAAAGGTCAAGGTCATTGATGATAATGACATTCATACCGAGGATGTCGGTGTCGGCAGCATTGTAAAAGTGAAGGATCTTGAGTTTGGCGACACCGAAGAATATAAAATTGTCGGTTCAGCAGAATCCGATATTGCACAGAATAAATTATCGAACGAATCACCTGTCGGCAGAGGCTTGATTGGGGCCAAAGTCGGGCAGGTTGTGACCATCCCGATTCCGGACGGTGAAGTTCAGTATGAAATTTTAGATATCAGAAGATAGGAGAGCCCAGTGAGCGAAGAAAATTTAAGTGAAGTACTAGCTGTCAGACGTGAAAAGCTGAAGAAGCTTCAGGAGGAAGGAAAGAACCCCTTCGAGATGACACGTTATGACGTGACTGCATACGCAGATGATGTCAATGAAAACTTTGAGGCCTATGAAGAAAAGCCAGTTTCTATGGCGGGCCGTATCATGTCTAAAAGAGGTCAGGGAAAGGTCGGCTTCTATGACCTTCAGGACAGCACCGGAAAAATCCAGATGTTCTTAAAAAAGGATTTGCTGGAAAACTATGATGAAATCAAAACCTATGACATCGGCGATATTGTCGGTATAAAAGGCGAGGTGTTCAAAACACAGAAGGGACAAATTTCAGTTCGCGTAAAAGAGCTGACGCTGCTTAGCAAATCTCTTCAGATTTTACCCGAAAAATATCACGGGTTAAAGGATACTGAGCTGCGCTATCGCCAGCGCTATGTCGATTTGATTGTAAATCCTGAAGTTAAAAATGTTTTTATCCTGCGTTCTCAAATCATCCGCAAGATCCGTGAGTTTTTAGACAACCGCGGCTTTATCGAAGTGGAAACACCGGTTTTATACAATCTGGCAGGCGGTGCGAACGCCCGTCCCTTTGTGACCCATCATAACGCTCTGGATATTCCGCTCTATATGCGTATCGCTCTGGAATTACCCCTTAAGCGCCTGATTGTCGGCGGCTTTGATAAAGTATATGAACTGAGCCGTGTGTTCCGTAACGAAGGCATGGACGCGACCCATAATCCGGAGTTCACCCTGCTTGAAACATATGAAGCCTATGCGGATTATGATGATGTAATGAATATGGTAGAAGCGTTGTATGGATTTTTGGCAAAAGAAATCCTTGGCACGGATACCGTGGAATACGAAGGCCATGATATTTCATTGGCAGCGCCTTTCAAACGTGCAAGAATGGTAGATCTGGTGGAAGAACACACCGGAGTTAATTTTGATGTTATGACCGATCTGGCAGAAGCACAGGAAGCGGCGAAAAAGCTGCATGTAGACGTAGAAGATAAACACTCCATCGGCGAAATCATTGCCGAAGTTTTTGATGAATATGTGGAAGATAAGCTGATTCAGCCTACCTTTGTAACCATGCACCCGGTAGAAATTTCACCTTTATCTAAACGTGAACCCACCGATCCGAGATATACTCAGCGTTTCGAGCTGTTTATCAACGGTGCCGAATGTGCCAATGCGTTCTCTGAGCTCAATGACCCCATTGATCAGAAAGGCCGTTTTGAGGCGCAGGTGCAGAAAAAGGCTGATGGCGATGATGAAGCGCACCCGTATGATGCAGACTTTATCAATGCGCTGGAAGTGGGCCTTCCGCCCACAGGAGGCCTTGGAATCGGTATTGACCGTCTGGTTATGTTGTTTACAGGACAGCACAGCATCCGTGACGTCATCCTTTTCCCGACCATGAAGCCATTGGATGATTAATGAAAAGACCAAAGGACTGGCAGAATCGCCGGTCCTTTTTTAATAACAGAATCATGTAAAACGTCCAGGTTAAAATAAAATCAAAAAAGATTAAAATAAATGTTAAAAAGCGCTTGAC
>OCAG01000304.1_pt1 | contig 44765 bp, 30 predicted proteins | sample 1477111 | NCBI WGS metagenome assembly OCAG01 (sample SAMEA2580288, study PRJEB22360) | human gut metagenome | biome: human gut; feature: human-associated habitat; material: faeces | place: Denmark | collected 2008/2010 | reverse complement strand
ATAGCGGTCGGCCAGAACGCGGGGCGCGCCCGCCCCCGCCGGGGAGCCGGTGACCCGCGAATCCCTGCTGCACGATCTGTCCGAACTGGAAATGAAATCCGACACACTGACGGCGAAGGAACGACAGCTCACCGTATGGCAGCGTCGACTCGCCGAATCGACGTGGTCGGAGCGTCGCCCGGCGTGGGCGGAACGCCAGATCGTCGTGTCGATTCCCCAGCTCGGTGACGTCATCGTCAACGGCAAACTCGATGCGGTGTTCCACGGCGGACTGGACGCGAACGATCCGACGAAGCAATACACCATCGTCGACTGGAAGACCGGGCGCAAGCCACGCAAGCCGCAGGACATCGAACACAAGCTCGTGCAGCTCGACTGGTATCGGCTGCTGCTGTCGTACATCGAGCACGTGCCGCTGGACAGAATCGACGCCACCCTCTACTATCTGAGTGAGCCTGATGAAGGCGCGCGCGAGCTGCACGCCCGCGCGAAAACCGAACAAGAGATCCTAGCCGAGTTGAGCTCCGGCATTCCCGAAGGATCCGACAATGACTAGGTGACCGCCAAGGGGGCGGCACACGCTGCGGATGGAACGCGCCGCAGCCGTCATGCCGGGAGGGATGCCGCGACCCTTGGCGCACCGTGTGGGCGGGCACACGTGCCGGACGCAACAACCACAAAGGAGCAGAACCATGGTTGCACACGACAACACCGTCATGAATGCCACCATCACCAATGCCACGCCATCCGCCGATGACGAGAGCGCCCTCCCGGAGAGCACGCCGATCGGGACGGACCCACAGCGTGGCGTCATGTCTGACGTCGTGCCTGACGTTACGCCGGAGGAGGTGCCGTGCACCACAATCGCATCTACGCCGGCAACGGCAACAGTGCCCGCCGAGGAGATGAAACCATCGCAATCGGTGACCTACCGGCCCATGCGTTGGAATGATCTGGACGACATCGTCCGGGAGTTCGACCGCACATGGGGTCAGTGCAGCGCGGCCGCCGGCACGCCGGTGTCCATGCAGATATCCCGGCACTTCGTGCTGCACTACCTCGAACCGACCACCCGCGCCATCATCGCCGAACTCGACGGCCGCTTCATGGGCGTCACACTGTCGCGCGTCGCCGGCGAGCCATTGGCCTTCCCGCAAGCCAAGCAGGAACTCGCCGCGATCAACGGCGAACTGAACCGGTCGACGCTCGGCACGAAAACCCTGTCCGAGACCGAGCAATGGCATGAGATGGAACTGCGCATGGAACGCGAAATCGACATCAACGACGTCGCGCGCGGCGAGATCGAGCTGTTCCTCGTCGCGAAAAGCGCTCGCGGACACGGCGTCGGCGGTTCGCTCTGGCGGCAGGCGATGGACTATTTCGCGAATTGCCAGGTCGCCCGGTTCTACCTGCACACCGACTCCAGTTGCGACGTGAGCTTCTACGACCACAAGGGGCTGAACTGCATCGCCGCCCGATACGCGGCGGACCATCCCGAGGATGGCGCAGACATGGACGACATCTTCATCTACGCCGGAACCCCGGAGAACACTCGATGAGCGGGGCTCAACAGCAGAGCCGATCCGTCGCATCGCAGTCGCCGTACGCGCAACTGTTCCGCATTCCCGGCGCCAAGGCGTTCTGCATCTCCGGAGCGGTGGCCCGATTGCCGATCTCGATGATGTCGCTGGGCATCGTGCTCGCGCTCAACCACATGTACGACAACTGGACGGTCGCCGGGTCGATGAGCGCCATGTACATCCTCGCCGTCGCCGCGGTCACGCCGTTCTACGCGCGCCTGTTCGACCGGTTCGGGCAGCGGCGTGTCGGACCGGTGGCGCTTGGCGTGCAGATAGTGGCGATGCTTGCGTTCGCACTGGCGGCGCTCGCCCGAGTGCCCATCCCGGTGCTGTTCGCGCTGGCCATATGCATGGGGCTGACCCAGTTCTCGTTCGGCGCCCTCGTGCGCACCCGCTGGGCGTATGCGCTGCGCGGTTCGCAGCACGAGTCGCTGCTCAACACCGCGTATGCGCTGGAAGCGGCCATCGATGAGATCGTATTCATCTTCGGCCCGATTCTGGCGGCGTTCCTCGCCACCTCGGTGCACCCGGTGTCGCAGTTGTTCGTGCCCACGCTGGCCTGCGGCATCGGGGGAGCGGTGTTCTTCTCGCTGAAGAACACCGTCCCGCCCGTGTTGGAGCCGATTGACGTCGTCGCCGCCGAAATACCGGACGCGCAGTCGAACGCCGTCACCGGTCAGCCGGCTCCCGCACTCCAGACGACCGGAGACCATGCCGCACCGACGCCCTCCCCCGAAGACAACGGTTTCCGGCTGCGTCGTCTGCACCGGCCCTATTCCGCCAAGCCGCGCAATGTACTGACGTATCGGGGCATTCTGCCACTGCTGGTCGTGTTCGTGGTGTTCAACATGAGCTTCACCGCATTCGACGTGTCCATGACGGCCACGATGAAGGCCGCCGGCGCGGAGCGGTTCCTCGGCCTGCAGCTCGCCATGTTCGCGGTCGGCTCCTGCATCGGGGCGGTCATCTTCGGTTCCCGGGAGATGAAAGGCTCGCACTGGCGGCATATGGTCATGTTCCTGACGCTGCTCACCGTCGGCTATGTGGTGTTCCGCATGGTGATGGGCAATTTCCTGATCCTCGGCATCATGGAGATCCTGACCGGCCTGTGCGTCTCCCCGCTGTTCGCTACCGGCAACCTGATCGTCAAGGACATCGTGCCCGCGCGCTCGCTCACCGAAGGACTGTCGTGGGTGACCACCGCAGGCTCGGTCGGCACCTCGTTCGGATCGACCATCGCCGGTGCCGTGCTGGACGCATCCAGTCCGCACATGAGCATGATGATTCCGTGGATCGTCACCCTGTGCGCGGTGCCGCTCGCCCTGCTCGGCTGGTTCCTCGCCCGAAAACGGCGCTGACGTCCGTCAGCCATGTACCCGCCGTGGAACGCGATGACGCAGAAGCGCGTCGCCGTCACCCTCGCCCGCGCTCCTGCGCAGATCTCCAGTATCTGCGCGACCCTGTCGTTCACGTCCGCCTTCGTGGCAAGCCGGTGTTCGAGCAACGGCTCGCCGATGGACCGCCCGATGGTCATTTGCGGGTTCAGCGCACTGTACGGGTCTTGGAAGATGTACTGCATCTGCGGACGTATCGTGCGCAGTTCGCGCTGGGGGAGCTTGAACAGGTCATGTCCCTTGAACAGCACCTCGTCGCGCTGCTCGATGGCCTGTTCGTGGCGCGACTGGTAGTCGGCCATGATACGGTCCCAGTTGTCCTCCGACCACGAGCCCATCTGCACTCACGGTGTCACCTCGGAATCCGCGCACGTCTTGAGGACGGAGGTCTTTGATGCGGATGACCTTATCTGCCATTCGACGTTTCCTTCTTGACCTCGAACGGGAGTCCCTGTTCCCTGACGACGGCCTTCAGGAAGATCGTGACCGCGCCGGAGAGGGTGAGCCCGAGGTCTTCGAGCACGCGGCTGGATTCCTCCTTGAGCTGCGGGTCTATCCTCATGGTCGTGGTGGGTATGCTCGCCATATGCGCCTCCTATGCTTGTCGGTTGTTCCGACTGTACATCGTATGCACGGTGTCATGCGGCTTTCCGCCAATAATCCATGTACGGTGGTGTCATGCGCTGGCAGTCACGGCGGCGGATGCGATACAGGCCTTTGCCGAGCTGGCGGGCGAGCAGCCCATCATCGTCGGTTTCGCCGAATCCGTCGATGAACGCGACGAGCCATTGGAACCAGTCCAGATAGGCTTGCAGGTATTTCGTTGACACGCCGTGGAAGCCGAACATGAAAGCCTCCAATCGCGCATGCAGCGTGTTCACGCGGGTGATGGCGTGGTCGCGCTCCTGTGGCGTCAGTTCGCCAAGTTCCTTCCTGACCCTAGCGGCTATACGCGCCACCTTGCCCGTTCTCATACCTACCATCATTGTAGCTACCCAGTAACCACACTGCAAGGCAAAAAGTCAACCTTGGTCTAACAGAGCCAAAATCTATGAAGCCGTATCAGTGCGTTGTGGAACGGTGCGCCGAACCGGTCGGAGCCGGGATGTGACCCAGCTTACGGACAGGTGGCCGGACCATGGGCCGGCATGCCTATATATTGGTAGGGATTTTTGGAAAAGTTACGGACGGTTTCGCTCGGAAAGGTCGTGTGATGGTCAGGGTTTCAGTGGTCGGCGCCAAAGGGCGCATGGGATCTCATGTGGTGGATGCGGTGAACGGCGCGCAGGACATGCAGCTCGCCTTCGCACTCGACGCGGGTGATGACCTGATGCGGATCACGCCGGAGAACACCGATGTCGTGGTGGAGTTCACCGTGCCGTCCGTTTCGCTCGACAATGTGCTCGCGCTTGTGAAGCGGGGGGTCGACGTGGTGGTCGGCACCACCGGTTGGACCGATGAGAGACTCGCCAAGGTCACGGCGGCGCTCGCCGAGGCTCCCCGTGGCGATCAGGCCGTGTTCATCGCGCCCAACTTCGCGATTTCCGCCGTGCTGGCCGATTATTTCGCCAAGGTCGCCGCGCCGTACTTCGAGTCCGCGGAGGTCATCGAACTGCATCATCCCACCAAGGTGGATGCGCCCTCCGGAACCGCTATCCACACCGCCCGCGCCATCGCGGATGCGCGCAAGGCGGCCGGCCTCGGCGCCATGCCGGACGCCACCGAGACGGATGGCGGCTCTCGCGGGCAGGTCGTCGACGGCGTGCACGTGCATGCCGTGCGTCTGCGCGGGCTCAACGCGCATGAGGAGGTATTGCTCGGCAATGCTGGCGAGCAACTGACCATCCGCGCCGACAGCTTCGACCGCATCAGCTTCATGCCTGGCGTGCTGCTCGCCGTGCGCAAGGTCGCCGACGGCGGTCATGCCGGCCTGACCGTCGGCCTCGACAAGTTCCTCGACCTGTAAAGCGTTGGCCTGGCATCCCCCATCCGGCGATGATCCCGTTTGGTGGGGTCTGGATGGGACTTTGGTGGGATGAAGGAGGTCCGGGACGCGTTCATATTATGTACGGGTGACGGCGATGCGTCCTTGCTGCCAAGTACGGTAAAGAGATATGAGTGACGGTACTATGCATCTTCTCAACCCGGCTCCGTTCGGACGCATCCTCCCCGCAATGGTCACCCCCATGAAAGCAGATGGGACGGTTGATTTCGAGGCCGCGCAGTCTCTGGCGAAGCAATTGGTCGCCGACGGCGCCGACGGGTTGGTGGTGAACGGCACGACCGGCGAATCCCCCGTGACCCACATGGAGGAGAAGGTCGAGCTGGTGAGGGCCGTCAAGGAAGTCGTGGACGTCCCGGTGATCTCCGGTGCCGGATCGAACGATACCGCGCACACCGTGCGCATGGTCGAGCAGACGCAGGAGGCGGGAGCCGACGCGGTGCTCGTGGTTATGCCGTACTACTCGCGCCCCAGTCAGGACGGCGTGGTCGGCCATTACAAGGCCGTCGATTCCGTGGCCGAGAGGCCGATCATCGTATATGACGTGCCCGGCCGTACCGGGCTGAAAGTCCGCGTCGAAACATATGACCGTCTTGCCGAGCTTGAGCATGTCAAAGCCGTCAAGGACGCGACCGGCGACCTCGCCGCCGCCGTCGAAAAGCAGCAGCGCACCGGCCTCGCTTGGTATTCGGGTGATGATGGCCTGTTCCTGCCGTTCCTGTCGATCGGCGCCGTGGGCATCATCTCGGTGATCGCGCACGTCGCCTCCTCGCCGATGCGCCAGCTGGTCGAGGCGTTCGACCGCGGCGACATCCATCAGGCGCAGCGCCTCGCCAACCAGCTCGCCCCGCTCGTCCACGCGCTCAACGGCGACGGCTACCAGGCCGTCATGGCCAAGGCCTCGCTGAGAATCAAGGGCTATCTTTCCTCCACGGCCATGCGCCTGCCGAACATCGGCCCGGACGCCGATCAACTGGCCAAGGCCGAAGAGGGCATGAAAGCAGCGGGACTGCTCTGACCGGGCCACACCGGCCTCGCTCGGGATGCACCCGGATTACGGCATCGTCCGACTCCGGGAACGGCCGTCCCGGTCGCGGATGCGAACGGCCTCGGCGGACACGGGCGAGCGGTTGCAGATAACGTCGTTTCCGTGACACAGACGGAAACAAAGAAACAGAAAACCAATAGAGAATGGCACAAGAACAACAAAAGAAGAACAATTCACGCAGGTCCCGTTCCGGTGGCGCGTCGCGCCGCCGCGGATCCGCGAATCGCAACACCAGCAACGCCGGCTCGTTCAAGGGCCAGGCCACCGCTCCCCAGCAGGACGACGTCCTGATCGCCCCGCCGAAGTACCGCAAGGGTTCGATGCGCATCACGCCGCTCGGCGGTCTGGGCGAAATCGGCCGCAACATGAACGTAATCGAATACAACGGTCACCTGCTGCTCATCGACTGCGGCGTGCTCTTCCCCGAGGAGGAGCAGCCGGGCGTGGATCTCATCCTGCCCGATTTCAGCTACATCAAGAACCGTCTCGACAAGGTCGACGCCCTGGTGCTCACCCACGGCCACGAGGACCACATCGGCGGCGTGCCCTACCTGCTCAAGCTGCGCCCGGACATCCCGCTGATCGGCTCCAAGCTGACCCTCGCCTTCGTTGAGGCGAAATGCCAGGAGCACAACCAGCATCCCACCATGGTGGAGGTCAAGGGACGCGACAAGCTCAAGGTCGGCCCGTTCAACCTCGAATTCGTCACCGTCACCCACTCGATCCCCGACGCGCTCGCCGTGTACGTCAAGACGCCCGCCGGCTCCCTGATTGACACCGGCGACATCAAGCTCGACCAGCTGCCGCTCGACCACAAGATCACCGATCTGGTGGAATTCGGCAAGATCGGCGAGCAGGGCGTGGATCTGCTGATGATGGACTCCACCAACGCCGAGGTGCCAGGCTTCGTCAAGCCGGAGACCTCCATCGGACCCGCGCTCGACCAGGCGTTCGCGCAGGCGAGCCGCAAGATCATCGTCGCCAGCTTCTCCTCGCACGTGCACCGCGTCCAGCAGGTCGTCGACGTCGCCCACAAGTACGGACGCAAGGTCGTCTTCGTCGGCCGCTCGATGGTGCGCAACATGTCCATCGCCGCCGACCTCGGCTACCTGCACATCCCCGAAGGCACCGTCATCGACCTCAAGAAGGCGCACGACGTGCAGGACGACAAGCTCGTCTTCATGTGCACCGGTTCGCAGGGTGAGCCGATGGCCGCCCTCGGACGCATCGCCGACGGCAACCACCGCGACATCACCATCAACGAGTTCGACACGGTGATACTCGCCAGCTCCCTGATTCCGGGCAACGAGCATGGCGTGTACAAGGTCATCAACAAGCTCGTGCAGCTCGGCGCGCGCGTCGTCAACCGCGACAACGCGGCCGTGCACGTGTCCGGTCACTGCAACGAGGGCGAGCTGCTGTACATGTACAACATCGTCAAGCCCAAGTGCGCGATGCCCATCCACGGCGAGAACCGCCACTTGGTCGCCAACGGCCTGATCGCCGTCAAGACCGGCGTCGATCCGAAGAACGTGGTGCTGGCGGAGGATGGCGACGTCGTCGACCTGTACCACGGTCAGGCCGCGGTCGTCGGCTCCGTGCCGTGCGGCTACGTGTACGTGGACGGCGATTCGGTCGGCGAGATCACCGACGAGGAGCTTGAGAAGCGCCGCATCCTCGGCACCGAAGGCTTCGTGTCCAGCTTCGTCGTGGTCGATACCGAGGCCTCCGAAGTCGTCACCGGCCCGAAGATCTTCCTCAACGCTGTCGCCGAAGACGAAAGCGAGTTCGACAAGATCCGCCATCAGATCGTCGAGCAGCTGCAGGACGCGATGATGCAGGGGACGAAGGACACGCACAGACTGCAGCAGATCATGCGCCGCACGCTCGGCGGATGGATCGCCCGACAGCTGCACCGCAAGCCGATGATCGTTCCGGTCGTCGCCGACATCGCCCAGGACATCATCGAAGAACCCAGCAAGTAAACCGCTTCGGCTCACGCAAGTGACGCCGGCATACGTCCCAGAAGCAAGCCTGAACGTCAACGTCTCAGCGAGGAGTAGGGAATCGCGTGAACGGTTCCTTGTTCCTTTTTCTGTCGTGACGGTCCCGGCTTCTTTCGGGAAGACATATCAGAAGGAGTTAGAAAATATGCCAGGTGCAAACCTTACCCGCGTGGAAGCCGAGGAACGCAAGTCCATCGTCTCCGCCCCCATCAGCTACCATGTCCAGCTTGATCTGACCCGGGACGCGCGCACGTTCGGCTCGACCACGACGATCTGCTTCGGCGCCGAGCCGGGCAGCGAGACGTTCCTCGACCTGATCGCCGACAACGTGACCGAGATCATCCTGAACGACGAGGCGCTCGACCCCGCGCAGGTGTTCGAGGACAACCGCATCGCGCTCACCGGCCTGCGCCGCCGCAACGAGGTCACCGTCAAGGCCGACTGCGTGTACTCCAACACCGGCGAGGGCCTGCACCGCAGCGTGGACCCGTCCGACGGCAACATCTACCTGTACTCCCAGTTCGAGGTGCCGGACGCGCGCCGCGTGTACGCGGTGTTCGACCAGCCCGACCTGAAGGCCACGTTCGACTTCACCGTGCTCGCGCCGAAGTCGTGGATCGTCACGTCGAACATGCCGGTCAAGTCCAAGGAGGACGTCGACGACGTCATCACCGCAGACGGGGTGCTCGGCGACCACGAGCCCGAATCCGCCCGCAGCTGGACGTTCGAGACCACGCCTATCATGAGCTCGTACCTGACCGCCATCTGCGCCGGTCCGTACGCCGAATGGCACACCACCTACCTCAACGAGGACGGCCGCACCGTGCCTATGGCCCAGTACTGCCGCCAGGCGCTCGCCCCCGCGTTCGCCAAGGACGTCGACTACCTGTTCGACATCACTAAGAAGGGCTTCGCGTTCTACGCCAAGACGTGGGGCGTGCCCTACCCGTACGCCAAGTTCGACCAGATCTACGTGCCCGAGTACAACGCGGGCGCGATGGAGAACATCGGCATGGTCACGATCCGCGACCAGTACGTGTTCGAGTCGAAGGTCACCGACGCGCTCGCCGAGCGCCGCGTGGTGACCGTGCTGCACGAGCTCGCCCACATGTGGTTCGGCGACTACGTGACGATGAAATGGTGGAACGACCTGTGGCTCAACGAGTCCTTCGCCGAGTTCACCTCCACGCTCGCCACCGCCGAGGCCACCGAATGGCATGACGCCTGGGCCACGTTCTGCTCCGGCGAGAAGAGCTGGGCGCTGAACCAGGACCAGCTGAGCACCACGCACCCGATCGTCGCCCCGATCAACGACCTCAACGACACGTACGTCAACTTCGATGGCATCACCTACGCGAAGGGCGCCTCCGTGCTCAAGCAGCTCGTGTACTACGTCGGTCGCGAGAAGTTCTTCCAGGGCATCAACCAGTACCTCAACAAGTACGCATACTCCAACGCCACGCTCGCCGATCTGCTGCACGAGCTGGAGAAGGCGTCCGGCCGCGATCTCAAGGCGTGGAGCGCCAAGTGGCTGGAGGAGTCCGGCATCAACACGATCGCCACCGAGGTCGAGGAGAACGCGGACGGCACCATCGCCTCGCTCACGCTCAACCAGACCGCCCCCGCCGAGCACCCGGTGTTGCGCCCGCATCGCCTCGCGGTCGGCTTCTACGACGAGGATCCGGCCACCGGCAAGATCGTGCGCACCGACCGCTTCGAGCTTGACGTGGACGGCAAATCCACCGTGGTCGCCGCCGCAGCCGGCAAGAAGCGCCCCGCGTTCATCCTGGTGAACGACGATGATCTGACGTACACGAAGCTGCGTTTCGACGCCGATTCGCTCTCGTTCGCCCTGGCGAACCTGCAGCATTTCGATGATGCGCTCGCCCGCGCGGTCGTGTGGCTGTCGCTGTGGGACATGACCCGTGACGGCGATCTCGCCGCCGAGAAGTTCATCGACACGACGCTGGCGCTGCTCGCCACCGAGACCGAGTCCACCACGTTCCGTTACGCGCTGAGCTGCATGAGCACCACCGCGTGGCACTACACCGCGCCGGATCGCCGCGCGGACGTGGTCAAGCACGTCGCCAAGGAGCTGTGGAAGCTCGTCATCGCCGCTCCCGGCGGCTCCGACCAGCAGTTCCAGCTCGTCACGGCGTACCTCGGCTACGGTGAGGAGGGCGACGCCGAGTTCGCCGAGCACGCGCAGGGCCTCTTCGACGGCTCGCTGATCGTGGTCGGACTGGAGATCGACAACAACTTCACGTGGACGATCATCAACGCGCTCTCCTCGGTGAAGCTGATCGACCAGGCCGGCATCGACGCGCAGCTCGCCAAGCGCGACACCACCGAGAACCGCGAGTTCGCGCTCGGCGCCCACGCGGTGCGTGGCGACGCCGCCGCGAAGGAGTGGGCCTGGAACGAGGCGCTCAACAACGCCGACCTGACCAACATGCAGCTGGAGGCCGTGGCCCGCGGGTTCGCCGCCACTCCGCGCCCCGACCTGGCCGAGCCGTACGCCGCCAAGTACTACGACGTGGTCGACTGGGTGTGGAAGAACAAGAGCTTCCACATGGCCGAGGCGCTGCTTGAGGGCCTGTACCCGTACTACGCCGACCCGGCCACGCTGGTCGAACTCGGCCATCGGTGGCTCGCCGACCATGAGGATGCCGACAACGCCCTGAAGCGCATCGTGCGCGGCAATGTGGAATCCTCGCAGCGCACGCTCAAGGTGCGCGACTTCAACGCCGCGCTGTAAGGCGGCGCGACCGACCCATACGAAACGCCCTTCGCGTAACGTGCGCCTGCAAGGCCGCCGTTCGCGCGAAGGGCGTTTCGCGTGCATGAGTATGCACCGACGGTGCGGCAGAGTCGTCGTTGCCGTATCGCCGTGTTGCCGTGATTCGTTGTACAACTCCCGCATATCAGCGAAACGCAGATGTTGTGCACCTACGGCGCTGTACAACTCCCGCAGACGGGCAAAATATACGTGTTGTACAGTGACTTGAACCGCGAAATCGTTGATTTCAAGCCATTCTCTTATCGCGCCTAAATATCTGCCGTCGTACAACTCCTGCATAATGCGTAATCGCGGACGTTGTCCAGCGTGATGTACCGTGCCGTCACATGCCGCGCCCCTGCGACTGCGCCGTTCACTGCCCGTATACCGAAATGTTACGGGAAAGGGGTATTGCTGAAAGCTTCATGAGAGTACACTTTCGGATTGTAGGGGGTTCATCATGAAACTCCTCGGCGATATCATCCAAAGACGGCGTGAGCCGGGAAGGGCAGGTTCATGGTTTCTCGTTGGTCGAGGGTGAAGGCCGGGTGCGCGTTCGCGCTGGCGTGTGTGTTGCCTTGCGCGTGGACGCCCGGCGCGTTCGCGGCGGATGACGGGCGTTGGTCGGTGGCGAACGATGTGGTGGCTGCCGCGTGGAAGCAGGGCATTGATGGTTCCGGTGTGAAGGTGGCAGTGCTGGATTCGCAGGCGGTGGAGGATTATCCCGCGTTGAAGCATGCCTCGATCACATACAAGCTGGGACGATTCCATAACGTGGATGACAAGACGGTCGAGTGCAAGGTGGACGGCAAGCCGTTGACCGCGACGATCAAGTCCGGTGAAGGCGGCTACTACTCCTCGCACGGCACCGACATGCTGGCATGGATCGTGGGTGATGGAAGCAACTACACTTCGAAGCGGCCCGGAATCATGGGGGCGGCGCCCAAAGCGGACGTGTTGCATATTACGGATGGGGCGGTTAATGCGGGGCCTGCTGTGACACCTTGCGATCAGAAACTCGCGGGTGATGCGACAAGCGACAGTGGTGCAGATGTCAAGACGGCGGTGGACTGGGACGCTCGCATCCTCAACCGTTCCCAGGGAGGTGATCTCGTCAGCGCGGATTATGCCGGGTATGTGGATGCCCTGCGTCATGGGGTCGTCATGGTCGGAGGACGTGCGAATGACATGAATCCCGGCTTGGATGATCTGACCGGCGACCCGCGCAGCATGGAGACCTTCCCCGGTGTGGTGATGGTGAACAGCGTGGACGAGTCCGGGAACCTGGCTTCCACCTCGGATGTCATGGACGGTAATGTGGCGGTGCTGTCCTATGGCATGAACGTATTAGGCCCGGTCAATCCTCTTTCGAATGTATACAATATCGCGGGCAATGGCGGCACGTCGACCGCGGCCGCGGTGTTGTCGTCGTACCTGGCGTTGGCCATGCAGAAGTGGCCCGACGCGACGGGCAACCAGATCATCCAGTCTTTGATACGCAACACGAAGAGCGGCAAGGGCAAGCCGGTCATTGACCCGGAACGCAAGCGGGGGTTCGGCGAGGTGGACCTGAATGCGCTGCTGACGGTCGACCCGACCCAGTACAAGGATGTGAACCCGATTCTGGAGTACCAGATGAAGGCGGCCGCCCAATACCCGGATCTGAAGGACTGGTACACGCAGGATTGCAAGACGAACCCGGACGGCGTTGGCACCGCGGCGGATAATGTCCCGTGTGAGGCCGGGCTCATCGGGCGGGAGTACGAGCGTCAGCAGGCGGCGTGGAAGAAGGTGGAGCAGTGCCGTTCCGATGGCGGCTCCGACTGCATGCAATACTCCGCGACGAACACCGCCGATGGTTCGACCAATAACACCACGACACCGAACGGGCAGGCCAAGCCCGAAGGAGACCCGTCGCAGAGCGCTTCGTCCGGCATGCCGGTGTGGCTGTGGGGCGTGATCGGCGCAGGCGTGGCCGCTATAGCCGCGGGCGTGATAATCGCCCTGGTGGTGTCTCGGCGGCGTAGGACGCGCGCGCGGATTCCCGTATCCGGTGTGGCATATGGCAGTGTTCGATCATACCCAAACGGACCCGTGCCATCCCGCCCATATTCTGGTGGATCACAGGGGAGTGGGGGCCAGGCTCCGCCTGCCGAACCGGGTGCCGGAACAGCCACCTAGCCAGCCGCAGCAGCCATATCCTCAGCAGATCCCCCGGCAAGGATTCGCTCCGCCGCAACCATACCCGCCGACTGAACCGGCTCCCGGAGTTCCAGCCCCTGACAACCATGGTGGCAATGGAAACTCCGGCGGACATGGACGGCATTCAGGGTAATGACCACAGCAGAGAAAGCCCCAATCGGCCCCTTCTCTCATTGGCAAATGACTCGCGAATCTGCTTGTATTCTCTCACATGCCTTTCTCCGAAACTGGCAATTGCGCGTGATTTGGGCAGTATTCATGGATATGGGTGCAATCGCTCCGCCGGCCGGTTACGATGGTGCTCGGTATGTCGAAGAGACGGCGGAAGCCGTCGAAGCAAAGGAATCGCAGATTATGCCGAGATTGTTTGGAACCGATGGCGTTCGTGGATTGGCGAACAGGGATTTGACCGCGCGTCTGGCGCTTGATCTGGGGGATGCCGCCGTGCGCGTGCTGGGCAACAGTGCCGTCAGGGAAGGCCTGCCGGAGGGCCGCCGTCGTGCGCTGATCGGCCGTGATACGCGCGTGTCCGGTGATTTTCTGGCGTCCGCGCTGTGCGCCGGCATGTCTGCTGGCGGCTTCGACGTGATCGATGCGGGCATCATCCCCACGCCGGGCGTCGCGTTCCTGACCTCCGTGCTCAACGTCGAGATGGGCGCGGTGATCTCCGCGTCGCACAACCCCATGCCCGACAACGGCATCAAGTTCTTCGCGCGCGGCGGTTTCAAGCTGCCCGACAGCAAGGAGGACGACATCGAGGCCGTGCTCGGTCAGGACTGGGACCGTCCGACCGGCGCGGGCGTCGGCCGCGTCTCGCATGAGACGGTGACCGCCACGAACCTGTACATCGACCATCTGGTGTCGACCATCGCCCCGCTCAACCCGGACAAGACCCAGCCCAAGCCGTTGCGCGGCCTGAAGATCGTGGCGGACTGCGCGAACGGCGCCACATCGGTGGTCGCTCCGGAGGCGCTGCGCCGCGCCGGCGCGGAAGTGCTGGTCATCAACGCCTCCCCGGACGGATACAACATCAACAAGAACGCCGGTTCCACGCACCCCGAGCAGCTGCAGGCCATGGTCAAGGCCACCGACGCGGTGATGGGCGTCGCGTTCGACGGCGACGCCGACCGATGCCTCGCCGTGGATGAGGACGGCAACATGGTCAACGGCGATCAGATCATGGGCATCCTGGCCCGCGCCAAGAAGGAGGCCGGCAAGCTCGCCGACAACACGCTCGTCGTCACCGTGATGAGCAACCTCGGACTCAAGCTCGCCCTCAAGGACATGGGCATCAAGACCGTGCAGACCGCGGTCGGCGACCGCTACGTGCTGGAGGAGATGCTCCGCGGCGGCTACACGCTCGGCGGCGAGCAGTCCGGCCACGTCATCAACCGCGAGTTCGCCACCACCGGTGACGGCACCCTGACCGCGCTCACCCTGTGCAACGAGGTCGTCAAATCCGGCAAGAGCCTCAAGCAGCTCGCCGCGGACTTCCCGCAGCTGCCGCAGCAGCTCGTCAACGTGCCGAACGTCGACAAGATGGCCGCCACCACCAACGCGGCGGTGCAGGCCGCCGTCGACAAGGAGTCGAAGCTGCTCGGCGACACCGGTCGCGTGCTGCTGCGACCGTCTGGCACCGAGCCGCTCGTGCGCGTGATGGCCGAAGCCGCCACGCAGCAGCAGGCCGACGAGGTGTGCGACCGGCTCGCCAAGGTCGTGGCCGACGAGCTCGCGCTGTAGAACGAATAACGGCAATACCGCAATACCAAGGAATCACTCGTATGTTCGGAAAAAACACGAAAGTCGACCTCGAACTCAACCGTGAGGTCGAACAGCTCCTCAAAACCGGCGGCAAGGAGCGAATCCTGCCGATCGTGCAGGCCGGCGAACCGGTGCTGCGCCAGCAGACCGTGCAATACTCCGGCCAGCTGAGCAAGGGCACGCTGAACAAGCTCATCGACACGATGCACACGACGATGCTGGAAGCGCCGGGAGTCGGCCTGGCCGCCACACAGATCGGCCTGGGGCTCGCGCTCGCGGTAGTCGAGGACCACGTGCGCGACGACGAGGACGATCCGCGCGAAATCGCCGAATTCCCGTTCCACGTCATCATCAACCCCAGTTATGAGCCGATCGGCGACGCGACCCGCAGCTTCTACGAAGGCTGCCTGAGCTTCGACGGATATCAGGCCGTGCGTAGGCGCTGGCTCGACATCACCGCACGCTGGGCCGACGAGAACGGCAAGCAGCATGAGGAGCGTCTGCACGGTTGGCCGGCGCGCATTTTCCAGCATGAGACCGACCATCTGAGCGGCGAACTGTACATCGACAAGGCCGAGATTCGCAGTCTGACCACCTACGAGAACCTTGAGGATTTCTGGTGCGACGACCCCGTGCCGACCGACGCCGCCGAGGAACTCGGCTTCGAGCTGTAGGCCGGGGCTGGGCCGACTCTGGTCGCGGCTGGTTACGGCTAACTGCTGTACAACTTCCGCATTATCGATATTTGCGCGTGTTGTCCCGCGAAATCAGGGCGCCACACGCGCAAAACACTATTATTTCGCAGAATAATTGCGGAAAAACGTTGCAGTTAAGCCGTTTTTGCTGAATCGTGTCGGTGTGGGTCATCGCTGCCGGCTGGACAACTGCCGCAAAAGTCGATAATGCGGGAGTTGTCCAGCAGACGAACGCGAAGACCCCCCACGAGCCGATTGCACACGAACCGTATATGTGCTTTAGGCTCGGCGATCCATCGCGGCGGACGAGCGCGTCACAATACCGCCGCGAGATCGGCGCGGGCGTCGGGGAACGTGCGGCAGTAGCGTTCTGCCTCGGCACTCAGCCGCTCGTCGATGAGCAGCCGCTCGTAAATCGGATTGCGGGCGTAGCGTCCGGATCCGTCATCGTACGCCGTGACGATGCTCCGCACCTGCCCGGCCCAATCCCGGCCGCTGATCGCGCGCAGCTGTGCGATGGTGTGCAGGTCGGAGGGGTCGTACGCCTCGACGATGCGCTCGCGGTACATCGCCCTGAGCTCGTCCCAACGTCCCAGCGCCTCGAATGCGGCCTCGCGCAGGGATTCCCACTCATACGCAACCAGATCCTCCGGGAACATCACCGTGTACTGGTTCGGCCGGTCGCGCTCCACCATGTCGATGAAGCCGATGAGCTCATCCCAGCGTTCCGCCGCGATAAGGCGCGCCGCGTAGGCATCCGCCATGGCTTCCGATTCGTGGTGGCTCACCAAGAAGCGGTCGGCGTCGGCCGCATCACCGCTCACGCGCATCAGATCATGGCGCAGGAACATGATCGATTCCTCGAACTGCTGGTGCGCTGACAGCGCCACCGTACGCTTGATGAGTTCCGAAGCGTCGGCCGTCGAGCCGGTCGCGGCCTCGGCAGCGATGACGCCATCGTCGTGTGCCGTTTCGCCGTCGCATCGCCCGTCCTCGTCGATTTTCGCCTCCTTGGCGAAACGATCCATCGTGTCAAGGGCGCTGTTCAGCGCATCATAGGCGAACATGCGCGTATCGTCCCATTGCGCGAACGACAGGCCGCACGACAGCAGCTCCACCATCTGCGTCGCGTTCAGCTGGAAATCCTCGTTGCAGGCTACCCGCGTGATCAGTCGCAGCGCCTTCTCCCCGTCCTGCGGGTCGGCGTTGCGCGCCACGGAATCCATGTACACGCGCACGTTCTGGATGAGCTCCTTGAGATAGTCGAAGCCCTCGCCGTCCCGGTCTGCCGCGTTGCCCACGAATCGCGCGGTCATCTCGACCGACTTCGCCAGATTCGTGGTGGCGTCGACCCAGCGCGTGCTCATCAGCGCGTTGCCGACCACGGCATCCACTCCCGACAACGCCTGCGAATCGATGCGGAACGTGGGCATGTCGTTGCGCGGCATGGACACGCCGTCCTCGGTGCGTTCGGCGGTCGGCACGATGGATGAGATGGAGTCGAAGTACCATTGCATCGTCAACCCGATCACGTCGGCGACCTCGTTGGGAGCGGCGACGGGCACATTGTTGCGGTTGTCGTCGTCCTGGGCGGACGCGTCGGAGATCATATGGTTCCACAGGAACGTAGGGCCGTCGAAATCCGTTGATGCCAGCCAGCTGTCATTGACGAAATCCACGACGTCGTCGAGCTGTTGCCGCGGATCCACGCTGATCGAGGTGGTTGAGCCATCCATGATTCTGCCTCCCTGGTTCCGCTCCGTGGTTGCAAGCGTACGTGTAGTCTATCGCGATTGACGCTCCGACGTCGGCAATGGCGGATAATGGAGACCGTGAGCGAACAAAGCGTAAACCATGACGAGCGGTGGCAGGCGGCGAAAGGCGCCGGCGATGAGATGACGGCTGCGGGGAAGGCCGAGGGAAAGGCCGCGAGGAAGACCGGTGGATCCGGCAAATCGGGCGCGACGGCCAAGCCCGGCGAACGGTATGAGCGGGGCACGCGCAGCTACACGATGTCGCATATCCGCGGGAAGGACACCCGCATCGAAGTGCTCGTGCGCCGGTACCTGTTCTCGCGGGGGCTTCGGTTCCGCAAAAACGACAGGCGCTATCCCGGCCATCCCGACGTGGTTCTGCCCAAATGGCATACGATCGTGTTCATCAACGGATGCTTCTGGCATGCGCATCAGGGATGTTCCAAGTATTCCATTCCCAAATCCAACGTGGAATTCTGGACCGCGAAACTGACCCGCAACCATGACCGCGACATCGCGCAGCACGCCGCGCTCGAATCCGCCGGATGGCATGTCATCGTCGTCTGGGAGTGCGAGCTCGCCAAGCCCGTGCGCGAGGCGCGTCTGGAACGGCTCTACACCGAGATCACCGTGCCTGGTTCCATGGCGTCCAATGAGCTTGCTGACCTCGCCAATGCGGCCGGTTCCGTCAATGCAGGCGGTTCCATCGTATAATTCCCCGATTACCGGCTCCACATCCGGCCATAGTCCCATGAACGCCCGGTGAAACGGGACTTTGCCGGGAGGGTGGTAGGCAATTACAATCGGTGGCAGTACCGAATGGACGGCAAAGGGTGATGCATGATGAGCGAGACGAAACAGCCGACGATGTCACGACGCGCACGCGAGGCGCAGCCGTTCCGGGCAATGGTGTTCGGCGAGAGGGCCGACGAGATGATCGCCCGCAGCATCAGCGTCATCAAGCTGAGTCTGGGGGAGCCGGATTTCGGAGCGCCGCCCGCCGTGCGCGACGCGATGCGAGAGCAATATGATGGCCGCGCGCTGCCGTACACCGCTGCGCTGGGCCTGCCCGAGCTGCGACGCGCCATCGCCGACTCCTACCATGAACGCCATCATGTCGACATCGACCCCCGCCGCATCGTCATCACCGCAGGCGGGTCTGCCGCACTGTTGCTGGCCACCGCGCTCACTGTCGACCCCGGCGACGAGGTGATCGTCGCTGACCCGTCCTACCCGTGCAACCGCGAACTGATCCGCTCCTTCGAAGGCGTGGTGGTGGACGTGCCGACCAGCGCGGCCACCCGCTTCCATCTCAACGCCGAACTGGTCGACCGCGCGTGGAGCGAGCGCACCAAGGCGGTGATGGTCACGTCGCCGTCCAACCCCACCGGCACGACCATCGACTTCGACGTGCTCAAAGGCGTGTGCGACCTGGCGCGATTCCGCGGCGCGTGGCGCATCATCGACGAGACATACCTCGACCTCGCCGACCGGGAGCCCGACGGCAGCGAGGTCAGGTCCGCGCTGCTCGCCGACCCGGACGCGATCATCTGCAACAGCTTCTCCAAGTTCTTCGGCATGACCGGCTGGCGTCTCGGCTGGGCGGTGGTGCCCGAATACACGATCGAGGCGGTCGACGATCTGGCGACCAACTATTATCTATGCGCGCACACGCCCACCCAGCATGCTGCGCTCGCCTGCTTCACGCCCGAATCGTTGGCGGTGTGCGAGGAACGCAGACAGGAGCTGCTCGCCCGCCGCCGCATCGTCGTAAGTGGTCTGGAGCGCATCGGCCTGCCGCTCGAAGTGGTTCCGAACGGCGCGTTCTACGCGTATTTCAGCGTCGCGGGAACCGGTTTGGACGCGTGGACGTTCTGCGAGCGTGCGCTGGAAGAGGCGCATGTGGCGCTGACTCCGGGACGGGATTTCGGCCCGGCGACCGCGGACACGCATGTGCGGCTGTCCTACGCGGCGTCGCGCGAGGCGTTGACGGAGGGGCTGTCCCGGCTCGGAAAGTTCGTCGCCTCGCTGCGATGATTCTCCGATAACCGCGGCCGGCCTTGTGTGGAACACCGCGCTCATGCTGCGGCCGCGCCGGTGATACAGTGAGATGCTATGGTGAATTTGCGTTCGCGCGTCACTCGATTGGGCGTGCTTGACATCGGCTCCAACACGATTCATATGCTGATCGTCGACGCTGCGCCCGGCGCGCGACCCGATCCCGAGGCCAGCACCAAATCCACGGTGCGGCTGATGCAGTATGTCAAGGATGACGGGTCGATCAAGAAGTCCGGCATCGAGGCGATTCTGACCGCCGTGGATCAGTGCATGGAACTTGCCGAGGAATACGACATCACGCAATTGCTCGCGATGGCCACGTCGGCCATCAAGGAGGCTCCCAACAGCAACAAGATCCTGCGCAAGATTGAAGAGCGCATCGACCAGAGCGTGACCGTGCTGTCGGGAACGGACGAGGCCCGCCTGACGTTCCTCGCCGCCCGACGCGTTCCCCAAATCCAAGCATCCGGCGCATGCCGTGGGCACGTCAAAGACGTTCCGCTCATTGGCACGTCTGGCGGGCGCGGTGCTGCGCCAGTCCGGGCGCGAGGACACGTGGATCATGACGCGCGAGCAGCTGGAGGACTGGATTCCCCGGCTTGCGGCCATCGAGCCGGAGCAGCGCGTGGCGTTGCCGGGCATCACGCCGGAGCGCACGATGCAGATCGTCGGCGGCGGCATCGTGGCCGACGAGATCATGAGGTCCCTGAACGTGCATGAGGTCGAGATCTGCCCGTGGGCGTTACGCGAGGGCGCGATTCTGCGCTGGCTCGATCAGTTCGGCCGCACGCGGCTGGGTTTCTGACCGTTGCGGTTTCTGCGCGCAGCGTCTAGCTGCCGCGCCGGTGACGGGGCAGCTACTGCTCCAATTGTGCCAGCTGCGTGCGAATCTTATGCAGTTTGGCGTAAATCTCGTTGCGCTGGGCGGGGTTCTTGGCACGCTGATGATCACGCGACAGCTTCTCTTCGGCGGCTTTCAGCGTGACGATCTGGTCCCGGCGGGCGATTCGCGCGTCCAGATTGGCTCCGTCCGCGGAATCGAGAATCGCCTGCGCGCACAGCGAATCCCACAGGTCGTCCATCGTCTTCGCGCTGCCGTCGGCGTTCCCTTCCGGTAGTTCCAGCGTGGCCTCGCCGGCCGGCCTCCATTCGCCGGAGAACACTTTCGTGATCGGCACATGACCGGCACGGACCGGCACGTTGCGGCGCACGGCCAGCGCACACTCCTCGCGTACCGTGCCTTCGAACTCGCCTTCGTGCACGCAGACGAACACGATGCCGGATTTACGCTGTCCGGCGATCAGATCGATCACCTCGACGGGAATGCCGGGCGTGTTCACGCGCAGGCCAATCACCAGCACCTCGGGCATCTTGCCGCTGCCGGCACCCATCGCCGTGTTCGCGGGCCGCAGCAGCGCGAGCATCGTGATCGAGGCGATGTCGTTGACCAGTCGCTGCTTGAGTTTGGACGATACCGGCACCTTCGCCACGAACAATCCCTTCGGCAGCGTGCCCTTCTGCTCGGGAATCGCCGCCGAGGCCGGCAGTCCCAGCGTCAGGGCGGATACCTCGCCGCAGTGTGCGACGGTCAGGTGTGCAGCAGTCATCATCGGCCTCCTTGTGTTCGCCTCCGGCGGCAGGCCCGCCTGTGCGCATTGCTCCAATCCTAACCCCATCCGGGCGCCCGCCGGGGATGATCGTCACAAAACGGCCGGCCGTGTGCTCCCTGCGCGAAATACCGTTCCTCCGTTACGCTATGCTGTGCATACATCGACGAGTCGGGCGACGTCGCGGACGGGTGCCGCTGACAGGGGAGAAGGACATGGCTTTCACGGATGACCAGCTGGAGAGATATTCGCGGCATCTGATTCTGAAGGAGATCGGCGTACGCGGACAGAAGAAGCTGCTCGCCGCGCGAGTGCTGGTCATCGGCGCGGGCGGTCTGGGATCGCCGGCCGCGATGTATCTGGCGGCCGCCGGCGTCGGCACGATCGGCATCGTCGATGATGATGTGGTGGACCTGTCGAACCTGCAACGTCAGATCATTCACGGCACCGGCAACGTCGGCATGCCGAAGGTCGAATCGGCGGCCGAAACCGTCACCTCCATCAACCCAGACGTGACGGTGAAGCCGTATCACATACGCGTATCTGCCGGCAATATCGCCGAGCTGATTGCCGGCTACGATGTCATCGTCGACGCCGCGGACAATTTCTCGACGAAATTCCTCATCAACGACGCCTGCGTTCTTGCCGGGAAGCCGTATATATATGGTGGCGCGCTGCGGTTCGAGGGCCAGCTCATGACGTATGTGCCCGGGCGAGGCCCCTGCTACCGCTGCATTTTCCGCGATATGCCCGCGGCCGGCGAGGTGCCCAGCTGCAAGGAGGCCGGCGTGCTCGGCGCAGTGGTCGGAGTGATCGGCAGCATGCAAGCGGTGGAGGCGGTGAAGCTGATACTCGGCGTCGGCAAGCCGCTGACCGCCCGGCTGATGACGTTCGACGCGCTGGCGATGACGTGCCGCGCCGTGCCGTTGCCGGAGCGCGAACCCGATTGCCCGGTGTGCGGCGAGCATCCGACCATAACCACGCTGGATCCGGCGCGATACATCCAGCCGGCGTGCGGCGTGTGAATGACGGCGATTCCGCCGTTTAATAACGCGCCATCACCGGCGTCTATCACCACGCTGCAACGGGAGCCAGACATCTGGCATAGGCTCATGAACGGATACCGTGCGCCTCGGCGGCCAAAGGCGCAAGGCGCGCGCAGGCGCTGGCATGAGCCACGAACATATGAGGGGAGCATCTGACATGACGGACAAGCGCATCGATTCACCGCTGGCGGACGACGACGGCGATGCCATCAAGCGCATCACGCCGGCACGATTCGCTGAGCTCGACAAATCCACGGTGACGCTGCTGGACCTGCGCGAGCCCGACGAGGTGTTGGTCCATGGCCTTGATGGCGCGATCAATATCCCGTTCAACCAGATCGGCACGAGGCTGAGCCAGGTGCCGAACGACAAGCCGGTCGTCGTGTTCTGCCGGGTGGGGGATTGGAGCGAGCAGGTCACCGAGATCCTTGCCGATCGCGGCTATGACGCCATCAACCTTGACGGCGGATTCCAGGCGTATCGGGAGTATCTCGCCTCTCTGCCGCAACAGCGGGAGAACGACGTCGACGATGGTGATGCCCGGCCCGAAAAGCAGGCGAAGGGAAGCGCCGCGACGCTCTCCATCCCGGCCGCGGCGCAGCAGATATCCCTGCGCGGCCCTGAGCATGAAAGCAAGTCGACGGGGGCTGCCGACTCGGCCGCCTCGCACGGCAGCAATGGAGATACGGACGGCGCGCAGCCTCACGCGGTATTCGTCGACGCCAAAGGGCTCAAGTGCCCCGGTCCGATCGTGAAGGTCGCCGACACGCTGCGCCCGCTGCCGATCGGAACCCGACTGACCGCCGAGGCGACCGAAGACGCCTTCCTGTCAGACATCGCGGTGTGGTGCGAACGCGTCGGCAACCATCTCGTCTCGCTCGAACGCGACGAAAACGGCGTGATTCATGTCGTCATCGACAAGACCGCGCACATGCCGGCCCCCGGCGCTCCGGCCGCCGCATGCCCGTCGTCGCCGGCCGGTCGGACGGTATCGGCCGAGACTCCCGCCGCCGCACCGCAGCAGACCGGCTTCAACCCGGATGGCGGCGACGTTCGCCATGACAAGACCTTCGTCGTGTTCAGCGGTGACCTCGACAAGACCATCGCCGTGTTCATCATGGCGAACGGCGCCGCCGCGATGGGCCGCAAGGTCACGATCTTCTTCACGTTCTGGGGGCTCAACATCCTGCGCAAGCCCAAGCGCGTGCGTGTCAGGAAGACGCTCATCGAGCGCATGTTCGGCATGATGATGCCGCGCGGCACGCGCAAGCTCGGCCTCTCGCGCATGAACATGGGCGGCATCGGCGCGAAGATGATCCGCTGGATCATGAAATCCAAGAACGTGGAATCACTCGAATCGCTGATGAAGCAGGCGACCGATCACGGCGTGCGCCTGGTCGCATGCCAGATGTCGATGGACATCATGGGCATCCATCAGGAGGAGCTCATCGACGGAGTGGAGCTCGGCGGCGTCTCAACGTTCCTCGGCTCCGGCGAGACCAGCGACATGAGCCTGTTCGTCTGACGGGACGCGGCGAGGCCGGTTGACAGTCGCCATAGGTGTGCGGCGTAGAATACGGAAGGCGAAGGAGACCCGCATGACACGCAAACTCATTCTCGATTTGGATACCGGCATCGACGACACACTGGCAATCGCGTATGCGCTCGCAAGCGAACAGGCCGATGACGTCCGGCTGATCGGCATCACCGGCACCTATGGCAACGTCACCGTCGAGACCGGCATGCGCAACGCGCTCGCCGTCACCGACCTGCTTGGGCATCCCGAAGTGTCGGTGTATCCCGGTCTCGACCGCCCGTCGACCGCACCGGAAAACTTCCGCTATTCGCCGTCGGCAGGAACGCGGCGCATCCACGGCGACAACGGCATCGGCGACATGACGATCCCCGATTCGCGGCGCTCGCCGGAAACGACGGCCGCGGCGGATTTCATCATCGACGCGGCGCACACGTACGGCAAGGACTTGGTCATCGTGCCCACCGGCGCGATGACCACGATCGCCGAAGTCTGCCGTCGTGAGCCGCGCATCGGCGAGCTCGTCGGTTCCATCACGTTCATGGGCGGTGCGCTGACCGTGCCGGGCAATGTGACACCCGGCGCTGAAGCGAACATCATGCAGGACCCGGAGGCCGCCGACGCCATCCTGCGCAGCGGCGTGGAAACCACGATGATCGGCCTTGACGTCACGCATCAGGCGGTGCTCACGCGGCGCGACATCGAGCGATGGCGGCGGCTGGGCACCGCGGCGGGTGATTTCCTGGCGGGCATGACGGATTTCTACATCGACGCGTATTCGGCGACGCAGCCCGAGCTGAAGGGGTGCGGCATGCACGATCCGCTTGCCGTGGCCGCGGCGCTCGACCCGACGCTGGTCACCACGCTGGGCATGAACCTGCAGGTCGACTTGGAGGGCGCGTATCGCGGCAGGACCATCGGCGACCGCGCTCACGACCGGCTCACCGACTCGCACAAGACCACGCAGGTGGCCGTGCGCGTCGACATCGCGCGATTCAAGAGCCAGTTCCTTGACCGGATCACGGCGCTGGCCTCCCACTGATCACCGCGAGACGGGCGGCTGCTGATCGCCGCGCGGCGCTTGACCATTCCCCGCCCTCTTCCCGCGAAAGTCCCATGTACATTGGTCGTGATGGGACTTTCGCGGGATGGCGGCGGAGCCGAGCCGAGGCGAGCCGGGTGAAGGGGGCGGTCAGTGCAGGATGTCGACCGGCGTGGTGTTCTTGTTGCGCTCGATGATCGCGCAGACCTGCCCCGGGGTCTCCTGCGACACGTAGGCGCCGCCGCGAAGCGTGTACGACACGGTGCTCGGCGATACCCCCGCCGCCTTCGCCACGTCTTTCAGCGTTGCCATGCGTCACCGTCCCATCCATCATCGTGAGAGATCATCCATTTCCCCGGTGGCCGGTTGGAATCATCATCCCCGCTGCGCTGCCGCCCTCCTCATGCCGCCTTGGCCCGTCCTGTCGGCGGCGGTGCTGGAGGTGACGCGCACGGGGATGTCATGCATGATGCCGGTCGGTCACTGTTCTGCACGCATGCTATCGGGCGTCACTGGAAGGCCTGTGACGACGATGTCGAAAAATGGCGCTCTCAAAACTCGCAGAGTGACGGCACCCTTCAAAACCATTGGAAAATAAGGGATTTCAACAACCGCCACTGTGCGCGTGCACACGCACAGTGACGGTACCCTCGCACAGTGACGGTATATTCCCGAAATGTCTCGTATGGTATGGATGCGCGGGGATTGGGATCCGGGCGATAGACTCGATAGTTATTCAAGGATGACCGAATGATTCGGTAAACCGTGCCCGTTGATATCAGCGGGCACGGTTCCGCTCGTTCTGCTCGGGTCTTCCAGTCGAATGGGTGCCCCGGATGCGATTCGAACGCACGACACCCGCTTTAGGAGAGCGGTGCTCTATCCCCTGAGCTACCGGGGCAACGAATGACCATTATACATGTCGGGCGGATATGCGCGTATCGTGCGCAGTGTGAAGCCCGCAGGCCGCCGCGCATACGTGCCGGAATGGGGAATGATTCTCGGGAACGATGGCGTCCGCGGTTCCGGGGCGTTATCGTATGAGCTTGTATGCGCGACGGCTGGAAGAATACATGTCGTTGCGTACCGGTTGACGGACGACAGGGGAGTGGCGAATGGCAAACGCGCGAGGATCATCACGGAACGCCTACGGCTCGGCGGCTCGGCGGTCCGGCGCGTCGTCCGGCACTGCGAAAAGGCCCGCCGTGAAAACAAGCGCCCCACGCGGCCGATGCCACCGTCTCCTTGGCGTCTTGTCGGTCATATTCGCCGCTCTCGCATTGGCGTGCAGCGTCCTGCGCATGCTCCCCGAGGACCTGCAGGCGCTGCCGTACATCCCCGTGATCGTATCCGCGACGCCGTGGTTCGTGATTCTCGCCGTGCTCGCGCTGATACTGTCGGTCATCTCGCGCCGCTGGATCGCCATGCTGATGGCGCTCGCCTGCATCGGCCTCCAGGTGTGGTGGCAGTGGCCGTTCTTCAGCGCGTCCACGAAGCTGCCGGCGGCCGTCGACGCGGCCATGGCATCGACCCGGGCGGACACCGGCGACATGATCGCCCGCGTGATGACCTTCAACGTCTACAAAGGCCATGCGGACGCGAAGGCCATCGTCGACATCGTGCGGGATCAGCGCGTCGAAGTGCTCGCGTTGCAGGAGACGACGAACGATTTCGTCAAGAAGCTCGACGAGGCGGGCATCCACAGCTATCTGCCGTATTCGCAGGTTTCGTCGTCGGACGGTGTCTACGGCAACGGCATCTGGTCCGCGACCGAGCTCAGGCGTCCGGTCGATGACGAGGTCGGGTCGAGCGCGTCGTTCATGCCGGGCGGCACCGTGACGTTCGGCGGCGGCAAGGCCCAGCTGCGATTCGTCTCCGTGCATACCACCGCGCCGATTCCCGGCTACTGGAGCCGGTGGAAGCGCTCGTTGGACGAGCTGGCATCCATGCGCTCGCGCGAAGGTTCGCGCTACGTGTTCATGGGCGATTTCAACGCCACGACCGACCACACGCCGTTCCGCAACATCCTGGGGAACCGGTTCTCGGACGCCGCACGGCAGTCGGGGCACGGGTTCACGTTCACCTGGCCGTCCAACAAGCTGCCGCTGCCGCGGTTCGCCGGCATCGACCATATCGTGCTGGACAAGGACATCATCGCCGGTCAGATGCAGGTCAAGTCGGTCGCCAGCTCGGATCACGCCGCGCTGCTCGCCACCATCGTCGTGCAGTGACGGCGGTGACGGCCGGCTGATCGGGGCGGTACCTTACGGCGACGTTGTCATGTTGTGGTAGGCGTCGGGCGATGACGGATGCCGCGTAGTGCGACTACGGTGCGTGGCACTACGGCGGTGCGTCACCACGCATATGGGGACATAGATGGTCTCGGCACGCCATCGTTGCGTCCATAAGTGCTCGCCCAAACGACGGCTGCGCGCACATATGGGCGCAAACCTCGTGTTTTCCGTCCATAAGTTCGCGCGGACTTCGCCGTGGCGCGTGCGCTTATGGACGCAACGTCCCGCGTAGGGTGCCCCGTCAGTCCAGGTTGGATTGGGTGCCGGCGGTGTCGGCGCTGTTGGCCTGCTCGGCCTGGGCGGCGTCGAGCTTGGCCTTGACCTCGTTCAGCAGGCTCTGCGCACGCTTGGCAAGCGCTTCGCCGATCTCCCACTGGCGCATGGACTGGTCGAGGTTCAATCCGCCGGCCTCCAGCGCCTGCACGGCCTGGATGAGCTTGTCGCGGGCCTCCTCGTACGGCATCTGCGCGATGGCCTCGCGCTCCTTGTCGGTCAGGCTGGTCGCCGGCTCGCTCGCCGCCGATGCGTTCTTGCTGGTCATGATGGTCTCCTTCTGTCGTGTATGCGTGTCGTATTCGATTGGATAACGGTCATATATATATATGGTTATGCGGCTGATATCTGCCCCGTACTCTGCTGCCGTGCGGCACTCCGCTACTGGGCGGTGGCGGTGATGACCCCCTTGCGCAGCGTCAGCGTGAGATGGTCTCCCGCGCTCACCTTTCCGGCGTCGTCGATGACGTGCCCGTCGGCGTTCTGGACGACGGCGTATCCGCGGTCGAGCGTGGATTGCGGGCTGAGCGCGGTCAGGCTGGCATGCAGCTTCTCCACGGTCAGGCTGGCGTCGTCCACGATGCGCGTCAGGCCGATGTCCATGCGGCGGCGCGCGTCGTCGACGAACCGTTGGTACGGCTCCAGCATGGTCCGCTGCGCAAGGGGGCGGGGCCGGTTCGCGTCCCCTCCGCCCAGCCGTATCTCGTTGCCGACGCGCGCGTCGATGCGCATGCGCATGCGGTCGATGGCATTGCCGATCAGCTGCCACTGCTCGTGCACGTCGGGCACGACCTTCTTCGCCGCGTCGGTCGGCGTCGAGGCCCGCAGGTCCGCCGCCAGGTCGATCAGCGTCCAGTCGTCCTCATGCCCGATGGCGGAGACGATCGGCGTCTCGCATCCCGCCGTGGCGCGCACCACCGCCTCGTCCGAGAATCCGATGAGGTCCTCGAACGAGCCGCCGCCTCGCGCCACGATGATCACGTCGACGTCCGGGTCGGCGTCTAGCCGGTGAATCGCCTCGACGATGGATTGCGGGCACTGCGGCCCTTGTACGAAGGCATGGACGATGTTGAACCGCACCGTCGGCCAGCGCAGCCGCACGTTGGTGATGACATCGCCTTCGGCCCGTGCGTGCGGGGCGCATATCAGTCCGATGCAGGAGGGGAATTCCGGCAGCGGCAGCTTGCGGTCCGCGTCGAACAGGCCCTCGCCCTTGAGCTTCATGCGCAACTGGTCGATCTGCTCCTTCAGTCCGCCGCCGGAGCCGATCTTGCGGATGTCGTCGCCGATGAAGCTCAACCGCGTCTGCTTGACCCAGATGTCGGCCTTGCCATGCACGACCACGCGGTCGCCCTGCTTGAATGAGGCGGCCTTCGAGGCGAACGCCCGCCAGCCGGACACGGATATGGCGATGTCCTCCACGTCATCGCGCACCGTAAGATACGCCGAGCCGGCGCGGCGCGTGTTGATCTCCGTGATCTGCCCGGCGATCCACGCGGCGGGCCAGCGCTCCACCGCGGTATGGAATTTCTGGCTCAGTACGCTGACCGGCCAGGGGTTGTCCGCGGTGGTCTCGGCTGCCAGGCGCGGCAGTTGGTCGAAGGGCTTGGGGATGCGCTCCCCGCCGCCCTCCGATGGCCGCTGCATCGCGATTGCAAGGTCCTGTTCCTGATTCATGCCTTCAAGGTTTACGTACAGAAAGGACAAGTTTTTCTGCCTGCGAGAGCGTCGCCGTCGGACGGTATCATTGTTGGCCGGCTTTTCGGTGATGGTCTCGCCGCGACACGCTGACGACATACCGTGAAGTAAATCACACGGATGTTCTTTTCGGCTCTATTTCGCCGAAATGTGCATATCTAGGATTGTTTTCGGCGTTTCCCCACTATATCTAGGGGTGGCATGTCGTATAGTCATCAGAGAACAAACAACTTACACACGTGTGATTTCGGCTCGGCGACCGCCGCAAGACATGCCGGGAATCACGAAAGGACAGGGATTAGGACATGGATGCTCTGCTGATGAACGCCAGTACCGCCACCTCCTCCAAGGTGCTGGTGGAGAAGCGTGACGGTCGCGTCGTCGACTTCGACCCGATAAACATCATCAGCGCCGTGAAGTCCGCCTTCGCCGACCTTGACAAGCAGGTCGGCCCGGAGGAGGAGAAGCTGATCCGCGGCTTCGCCGACCAGATCGAAGGCGAGATCACGGAGCGCTACAACGGCCCCGCCAAGATCGAGGACATCCAGAACCTCGTCGAGCACGCCCTGATCGACGCCCACCTGTACGACGTGGCCCGCGCCTACACCAACTACCGTCTCGACAAGGACATCCAGCGCGCCAAGGCCACGGACGTCAACGAGGCCGTCTCCCGCTTCATCAACCAGGATCCGACGCTGATCCACGAGAACGCGAACAAGGATGCCAACGTCTACGCCACTCAGCGCGACCTGCTCGCCGGCGCCGTCTCCAAGGCCGCCGCGTTCAACATGCTGCCCCCGGCCGTCGCGAACGCGCACATGAAGGGCGACATCCACTTCCACGACGCCGACTACTCGCCGTTCACCGCGCAGTCCAACTGCTCGCTGCCCAACTTCTGGGACATGCTCGCCAACGGCTTCACGCTCGGCAACGCGCCGATGGCCTCCCCGAAGTCCATCGCCATCGCCGCCACGCAGATCACCCAGATCATGAAGGACGTGGCCTCCAGCCAGTACGGCGGCCAGACCGCCAACCGTGCCGACGAGCACCTCGCCGCCTACGCGAAGAAGGACTACGAGAAGTTCCTCGAAGAGGCCCGCGAGACCATCCCCGACGGCATGCCGGTGGAGTTCGCCCGTCGTCAGGTCGAGAACGCCAAGGCCAACGAGCCCGCCAAGCTGCACTTCGGCTCCCGCGAGCCGCTGCCCATGGACACGCCGTTCCACACCGACGTCGACGAGCTGGAGCAGGAGCGTGAGATCCTCGCCAAGGTCCGCACGCGCAAGTCCATCTACGACGCCATGCAAACGATGGAGTACCAGATCAACTCCAACCGCGTCTCCAACGGCCAGACCCCGTTCGTCACCGTCGGCTTCGGCCTGGGCACCGACTGGTTCGCCCGCGAGGTGCAGCGCGCGATCCTGCTCAACCGCATCCGCGGCCTCGGCAAGGACCACCACACCGCAATCTTCCCGAAGCTCGTGTTCACCGTGCGCCACGGCGTGAACGCCGACCCTGGCGACCCGAACTACGACCTGAAGCAGCTCGCCCTGGAATGCGCCACCAAGCGCATGTACCCGGACGTCGTGTTCTACGAGAACATCGTCAAGATCACCGGCTCCTTCAAGGCGCCGATGGGCTGCCGCTCCTTCCTGCAGGGCTGGATCAACCCCGAGACCGGCAAGGACGAGGAGGATGGCCGCATGAACCTCGGCGTCGTTTCCGTGAACGTGCCGCGCATCGCCATCGAATCCCACGGCAGCAAGGAACGTTTCTGGAAGCTGTTCAACGAGCGCATGGAGGTCGCCCACCAGGCGCTGCAGTTCCGCATCATGCGCTGCAAGCAGGCCACCCCGGTCAACGCGCCCACCCTGTTCCGCTTCGGCGCCTTCGGTCGCCTCGGCGCGAGCGGCAACGTCGACACGCTGTTCAAGAACGAGCGCGCCACCGTGTCGCTCGGCTACATCGGCCTGGCCGAGGCCACCGCCGTCTTCTACGGCAAGGACTGGATCCGCGACCACGGCTGGGACCCGCAGGGCAAAGAGTTCGCGCTGTCGATCGTCAAGCGCATGAGCGAACTGTGCAAGCAGTGGAGCAAGGCCGAAGGCTACCATTACTCCGTGTACTCCACACCGGCCGAATCCCTCACCGACCGCTTCAACCGCATGGACCGCGAGAAGTTCGGCCGCATCGAGGGCGTCACCGACCACGACTTCTACACCAACTCCTTCCACTACCCGGTGTGGCTGCAGCCCACCCCGATGGAGAAGCTCAACTACGAGAAGGACTTCCCGTACTTCGCGTCCGGCGGCTTCATCAACTACTGCGAGTACCCGTGCCTGCAGGACAACCCGAAGGCGCTGGAGGCCGTGTGGGATTACGCCTACAACATCGGCATCGGCTACCTCGGCACCAACACGCCGATCGACCACTGCTTCGTGTGCGGCTTCCAGGGCGACTTCGAGCCGACCGACGAGGGCTTCAAGTGCCCCGAGTGCGGCAACTGCGACCCTGACAAGTGCAACGTCACCAAGCGCACCTGCGGCTACCTCGGCAACCCGGTGCAGCGCCCGATGGTGCATGGCCGTCACGAGGAGATCTCCCACCGCGTCAAGCACATGAGCGGCGAGACCGGTCACGTGACGCTGGCGGACGGCTCCGAGCGCGAGTGGTTCGAAGAGGCCAAGTAACTGCCGGTACCGCGCGTTGTGCTGTCCGCGAGGGTCGCCGGTATATGTTGTCTGACACACTCAAGGCCGTTCGGCCGAGCTTACGGTCAGACAACATATACCGGCGACCCTCGCTCGTTGCGCGCAACGTTACGGTTGGACAGGGAGGATGATGATGGACAGGAAGTCGACGCTGCATGATTTCGCGGCCGGCGAGACCGGCCGCGGACCCGGAGTGCCGTCATCACTGACCAACAACCCCCGTTCCGGCCAGTGGGACGGGCGGCGCATGTCCAAGCGCATGATCGCCGACTACAAGACCTTCATCGTCACCGACGGCGAAGGCGTACGCAATTCGCTGTACGTCTCCGGCTGCCCGTTCCACTGCGTCGAATGCTTCAACTCGTCGATCTGGGATTTCCAGGCCGGCCACGAATACACGCAGAAGCTTGAAGACAAGATCGTCGACGACCTCAAGGCGCCGTGGATCCAGGGCATCACGTTCCTCGGTGGCGAACCCATGCTGAATACGCCCGTCCTGTTGCCGCTCGCCCGGCGCATCCGCGGCGAGTTCGGCCACGACAAAGACATCTGGTGCTGGACCGGCTACACGTGGGAGGAGCTGATGCGCCCCGGTGAGACGCCGGACAAGCTCGAACTGTTGCAGCTCATCGACATCCTCGTCGACGGCCGCTACCTCAAGGACCAGCACGACTCCCTCCTGCAGTTCCGCGGATCCAGAAACCAGCGCATCCTCGACGTGCCGCGTTCGCTGGCCGCCGGCAGGCCTGTCGTCTGGGCCAAGCTCCACGACCAGGAGCGCGACATCCCCGAAATGTACCTCAAGGATCGCGAGGCCGGCGAGGGCGCACAGGCGTCGTGACGGCGCCGCCGGCCTTGCCATCCATCCAGTGGATTCGATGCCGTCGGCCTGATCGCGGCCATCCTGACAGTCTCGCCCGCCATCGGCATGGCCTTGCTTCTCCCCGCATTCATCTGGCCTCGCGTGAGTCCGCTGTTCCATGTGATGATGCTCTGTTTCCGGGAAAGGTGCTCGCGCATGCTGGGCACCGGATTGGGGAGGACGACTCTGTATATGCGCGGCGTGCGGGACGACGTGGTCGACGTTTTCGCGGGCAGCGGCGTGCCCGGTCCGCTGGAGGTCTCGGATACTGCGGCCGGGGTATGGCCCTCCGTCGTCGCCGGCGTGTCCGCCATATCAGGGATTTGGGCGGGACTGGGGTGGTCAATAGCGCTGGTCCATAAGACCACCAGCCTGCTGGCATGCTCGGCTCACCCCCCCCGAATGCGCGATAATGGGGGTAACGCCGCAATCGTGGGGAAACCGTCGAGTTTCCGTTTTGCGTTTGTTAGCGAAATCACGCCATACGACGGCTCGTTAGGAGGGGTCTCGGACTACATTACATAAGGAAGTAGCGGGAAGTCCCGAATCGAAGACAGAGGTAACAGATGGTGGATACAGCGAATACCGCGGCCGAAAGCCACGATAGTAAGCCGTTGCGCGTGGGTCTGGATATCGGATCGACCACGGTCAAGGCCGTGGTGCTCGATCAGACCAATGCGCTCAATGACGTGCTGTTCTCCGACTACCGACGTCACCACGCCAACGTCCGCGCCACGGTGGCTGGACTGCTCAAGGACATCCATCAGACGCTCGTCGACCTCGGCCGCGGCGACGAGCCCATTCGTCTCGCCATCACCGGTTCCGGCGGCCTGACGCTCGCCGACAACCTGCACGTGCCGTTCATCCAGGAGGTCATCGCCGAGACCCGCGCGATCGACGAGGAATACCCGCAGGCCGACGTCATCATCGAGCTCGGCGGCGAGGACGCCAAGATCACGTACCTGAAGCCCACTCCCGAACAGCGCATGAACGGTTCGTGCGCGGGCGGCACCGGCGCATTCATCGACCAGATGGCCACGCTGCTCGACACCGACGCCTCCGGCCTCAACGATTACGCCAAGGACTACAAGACCCTGTACCCGATCGCGTCGCGTTGCGGTGTGTTCGCGAAGACCGACCTGCAGCCGCTGATCAACGACGGCGCCGCCAAGCCCGATCTGGCCGCGTCGATCTTCACCGCGGTGGCCACGCAGACCATCGCCGGCCTGGCTTCCGGACGCCCGATCCACGGTACGGTCATCTTCCTCGGCGGCCCGCTGTTCTTCATGTCCGAGCTGCGCGAGGCGTTCCACCGCGCGCTCGCCGGCAAGGTCGACGAGTTCATCGTGCCGACCGACGCCCACCTGTACGTCGCATACGGCTCCGCGCTGATCGCTGGGGAGCCGGACGGCATCGACGTCGACGGCGTGCATTTCGAGCCGCGCACCTGTGACGACATCATCGCCGCCCTCGACGACCTGAAGAACCTGCCGGCGAACACGCCGACCATGCCCCCGCTGTTCTCCTCCGACCAGGAGCGCGAGGCGTTCAACGAGCGCCATCATCGCGAACACATCCACATCGGCACGCTCGAAGGCGCGAAAGGCCCGCACTTCCTCGGTATCGACGCGGGTTCGACCACCATCAAGGCGACGCTCGTCAACGACGACCGCGAGATCGTATGGTCCAGCTACGCCACCAACGAAGGCAGCCCGTTGACCGCCGCCATCAACATCGTCAAGAAGATCCAGTCCGAGCTGCCCGAAGGCGCGTGGATCGCCCGATCCTGCGCGACCGGCTACGGCGAGGGACTGATCACCACCGGCTTGCACCTGGACGAGGGCGTGGTCGAGACCATGGCGCACTACCGCGGCGCCGAAATGGTCAGCCCCGGCGTCACCGCTGTCATCGACATCGGTGGCCAGGACATGAAATACCTGGCCATCACCGACGGCGTCATCGACTCGATCGCCGTCAACGAGGCGTGCTCGTCCGGTTGCGGCTCGTTCCTGCAGACCTTCGCGCAGTCGATGGGTCTGACCATCCAGGAGTTCACCCAGGCGGCCCTCAACTCCGACCATCCGGTCGACCTCGGCTCGCGCTGCACGGTGTTCATGAACTCGTCCGTCAAGCAGGCACAGAAGGAAGGCGCGTCGATGGAGAACATCGCCGCCGGCCTGTGCTATTCGGTCGTGCGCAACGCGCTGTACAAGGTCATCAAGCTGCGTGACTCCGGTGAGCTCGGCGACACCGTCGTCGTGCAGGGCGGCACGTTCCTCAATGACGCCGTGCTGCGCGCCTTCGAGCTGCTCACCGAGCGCGAGGTGACCCGCCCGAACATCGCCGGTTTGATGGGCGCGTTCGGCGCCGCCCTGACCGCGCGCATGCATTACGAGGACGTGGCCGACGACGCGCACGACCACGACGCCGAAGTCTCCGAGGGCCAGTCCGCCGATATGGCCGGCAGCGACGATGTCAGCGCGGAGCAAGACCACGAGGTCGTCATCGACGGCGTGCACCACACGGCGTCCAACATCCTGTCCGGCGACGACCTCGACAACATGTCGATGACCTCCGAGCGCGACGTGTGCAAGCTGTGCCAGAACCACTGCAAGCTCACCATCACCACGTTCGCCGACGGCTCGCGCTACGTTACCGGCAACCGCTGCGAGCGCGGCGGCGACGCGAAGAAGAAGCGCTCCGACAGGCCGAACCTGTACGACTACAAGTACAAGCGCTGCTTCGCCTACCGCAGGCTCACCGACAAGAAGGCCACCCGCGGCGAGATCGGCATCCCTCGCGTGCTCAACATGTACGAGAACTACCCGTTCTGGTTCACGCTGCTCACCTCGCTCGGCTTCAAGGTGATGATCTCCGGCCGCAGCTCGCACGAGCTGTTCGAGACCGGCATCGAATCGATCGCCTCCGAGAACATCTGCTACCCGGCCAAGCTGGTGCACGGCCACATCAAGTGGCTGCTGGGCAAGGGCGTCAAGAACATCTTCTACCCGTGCGTGAGCTACGAGGACAACCTCGTGCCCAATACGGACAACCACTACAACTGCCCGGTCGTGGCCAACTACCCGGTGGTGATCGGCGCGAACATGCCCGAACTGCGCGAGGACGGCATCCGCTACATGCACCCGTACTTCAACCTCGCCAACCACGAGCTCATGGTCGACCGCATCGTCGAGGAGTTCGCGTGGGCGAACGTGAGCCGCGAGGAGGCCGAGACCGCGGTCAAGGCCGCGTACGCCGAGGACAAGATCTTCAAGAACGACGTGCAGGAGGAAGGTTTCAAGGCGCTCGCCTACATGAAGGAGCACAACTGCCGGGGCATCGTGCTCGCCGGGCGCCCGTACCACATCGACCCCGAGGTCAACCACGGCATCCCTGAGACGATCTGCGCGCTCGGCATGGTCGTGCTCTCGGAGGATTCGATCTGCGAACTGCAGCCGGGGGAGAACCTGCATCTGAGCGACTACCTGTCGGAAGGCGAGGAGGACCCGCGCAAGAAGAACGCGAACGGCTTCCGCCACGTCGGCGACCGCAAGGTGACCGTCTCCCGCATGCCGCTGCGCGTCACCAACCAGTGGGCCTACCATTCGCGGCTCTACGCGGCGGCGCATTTCGTGGCGTCCTACCCGGGTCTCGAACTCGTGCAGCTCAACTCCTTCGGCTGCGGCTTGGACGCCATCACCACCGATCAGGTGGCCGAGATCCTCGCCGACAAGGCCGACGTGTACACGCTGCTCAAGATCGATGAGGTGAGCAACCTCGGAGCGGCGAAGATCCGCCTGCGTTCGCTCAAGGCCGCCGTCGAGGAGCGCGAGGCCAACAAGCGGCGTCTGGCCGCACAGGCCCAGTCCCAATCCCGCCAGCAGGTGCTGCCGAACAAGCAGGACCAACCGGTCGGCCCCAGTGCGGCCGAGCTTGCGGCGCAGCGTCAGGCCAAGGAGGAGCTCGCGGCCGCCGAGGTGCAGCTCAAGGCCGCCCAGGACCAGCTCGCCGCCGCGCAGGCCGCCGTCGAGGCCGCGGAGAAGCAGCAGAACGCCGCCGAGCAGCCGGCCCCGCATTCTACGGGCTTCCGCAAGACCGGATCCGAGGCGCCCACGCCCGGCCGTCAGGTCATGCTCGACACGGTGATGAAGAGCAACCCGCAGCTCACCAAGGCCGTCAAGGACGCCTCCCACCGCGCGGCGCAGGCCGAGTCGCGGCTCGCCGACACCTCGCCGAACGGCAAGTCCGCGAGGAAGGCCGCCAAGAAATCCGGCCACAACACCGCGACCATGTCGAAGTACGCCAACAAGGTGCCGTTCGGCAAGTCGATGAAGAAGGACTACACGATCGTCGGCCCCCAGATGAGCCCGATCCACATGTCGCTGGTCGAGTCGGTCATCCGCTCCGGCGGATACAAGTTCGACATCCTCAAGACCGCGAGCCGCGAGGACGTCGAACTCGGCCTCAAGTACGTCAACAATGACGCCTGCTACCCGGCGATCATGGTCATCGGCCAGCTCGTCGACGCCATCGTCAAGGGCAAGTACGATCCCGACCATGTGGCGCTCGCCATCACGCAGACCGGCGGCATGTGCCGCGCGACGAACTACTTCGGCCTGATCCGCAAGGCGCTGATCGACGCCGGCTACCCGCAGGTGCCGGTCATCGCGCTGTCCACGCAGGGCTTCGAGGACAACCCGGGCTTCAAGGCCACGCCCACGCTGCTGCACCGCGCCATCAAGGCGCTGGTCGTCGGCGACCTGCTGCTCAAATGCCTGATGCGCGTGCGCCCGTACGAGGTCGAGAAGGGTAGCGCCGACAAGCTGTACCAGATGTGGGACACCATCGTGCGCGAGACCATCGAGCACCACGGCTTCTCCGATACCGCGAAGAAGAAGATCGGCAAGCATTACCTGCCGTACCAGACGCTGCTCAAGGAGATCGTCAAATCGTTCGACGCACTGCCACTGCGCGACATCCCGCGCAAGGTGCGCGTCGGCGTCGTCGGCGAGATCCTCGTCAAGTACCATCCCGACGCGAACAACCACGTGGTCGACGTCATCGAATCGCAGGATTGCGAGGCCGTGGTCCCCGGCATCATGGAGTTCATGACCACGCGTCCGTACATCACCGACTGGAACGAGAAGAACCTCGGCATGGGCGGCAACAAGAAGCTGTACTCGCTCATGCGCTGGGGTCTCGACCGTTACCTCAACCCGGTGCGCGCGGCCATCGATCTGGCGCATGGCAAGTTCAGCCAGGACCTGCCGATGCCCGAGCTGGTCAAGAAGGCCTCCGAGGTGACCTCGGTGGGCGTGCAGGCCGGCGAGGGGTGGCTGCTGACCGCCGAGATCCTGGAGCTCATCGAGTCTGGCTGCCCGAATGTGATCTGCGCCCAGCCGTTCGCCTGCCTGCCCAACCATGTGACCGGCCGCGGCATGTTCGGCAAGATTCGCCGTCTGCACCCGGACGCGAACATCGTCTCCATCGACTATGATCCCGGCGCCTCCAGGCCAATCAGCTCAACCGCATCAAGCTGATGATCGCCGCGGCGAAGAAGAACCACCAGAAGCTGACCGCGGCCGACTGACGGATCAGCCTCGGCCCGGCGATCAGCCGACCAGGGTCGCCGCGTAGGCGTACAGCCTCTTCCATGGCAGGGTCGACACGTCTATCTTGTCGGCCTTGCTCTGAACCCTCTCGCGGTAGCGTTCCGTGCGCAGCGCCGTCTTCACATTGGCTTTCACATCGGCGAGCGGCGCCTTGCCCTCGACCCCGTCCACGGTCCAGTCGTGCGCGTCGTAATACTCCTGCACCTCGGTCTCGCTCGGGTTCATGCCCGGTTTCGTGGCGTCGTCGACGTAGTCGTTCTTCAGCGCGGTCATCTCGTAGTCGATGTATGAGGCGATGTCGTATTCGCTGCGTCCGTAGATGACCTGCCCCGCTTCACGTTTCTGCCGGTTGTTCGCGTTGAGGGTTTCCATGCGCTTGACGATGCCGGTGTACGAGTCGTCGTCGACCAGCCCGTACGAGACTGCGATCAGGTACGCCGCGTGACGGAAGCGCAGCGTGTCGATAGTCTGTTTCGTCAGCCATTCGACCGGCTTCTCTCCGCCGTATGAGGCGGTCCAGTCGGCGTCCCGGGCGTTGAGGTTGACGTCGTGCTTCTGCTTGAAATAGCTGACGGCGGCGGTGCGCTGCGACGACCACGCCTGGGTGAATTCGGCCTGCGTGATGGTGGTGTCGCCGAAGGAGAATTTCGGGAAGGCCTGCGTCGCGTTGGCTTGCGCATCGTCCGTCTTTGACGAGTCGGGGCTCGCCGTGAGCGAACGGACGAGAAAGACGGTGCCGACGATGGCCGCAATCAGCAGGACGGCCGCGACGACGATGATCGCGCGGGTTCTCGTATTGGTTTTCGTCCCCATCTTCGCGGCGTCACGGCCGCTCCCGTCCGTTGCCTTGCTGGGAGAGCCTGATCCGCATTTTCGTGACTGCTTCATGCCGTCATGATACGCGACGGACATGATTGCGGGGTGTCGCCCGCATTGCGCAGGAACGCCCCCACAATCATGTCCGTCGGTCGTCGCCTTGGATTCCGGTTATTCCTGGAATACGTCCGGATGCTTCGGATCGCCGGGCTCGTCGGCCAACAGGCCCTCCAATCCCAGGAACTCCTTCCAGAATTCGAGCGGCTGGCCATACGGCGCCGATTGCGCGCCGCGCGCCTGCAGGTTCGCCTTCGCCTCGAACACGTCCTCTTCGCGGATATCCTCGAAGTAGCTTTCCAACCGCTCCCTGTTCTCCGGCACGTAGAACAGGGACGCGATGATCTCCGTCAGCCGCTCGGCGCGCTCGATCGGCAGCGAATCCCAATGCCGCAGCTCGATGAAGTTCTTCATACGCACGTCGTTGAAATGCGTGGAGATGATGTGGTTGATCTCGTACGGGTTGAGCTCGCGGTCGGGATACACCTCTCCGGCGTTCTCATAGAACGCCGGGTGATGCAGCTCCTTGCCGCTCAGGCTCTTGGCCTCCGGCGTATGCGTCAGATCGGCGAACATCAGCGGCGTGGACAGCACGTCGATGGCGTACTCCTCCCAGCCGAACCGCTTGTCGAACAGTCCGGGAATCACGTTCGTGCGCTGGGGGTCGAGATAGTCCCACATGCGCTGGCGCAGCAGGGGCCACGGGTTCGGCGCGCCCTCGAAATACGGCGTATTGCGGAAGTACCAGGCGAGGATCGGCCCGATGATGGTGCCCAGACGCAGCTTGTCGATGGAATCCTGCTCGTCGACGTAGTCGATGCTCACCTGCGTGGAGGCCGAGCACCGCATCATGCACGGGCCGAACTGGCCTACCCGCCCCAGGTAGTGGGTCATGGCGTCGTAACGGTCCTTCGGGTTGACCTTGACGTCGGCGAAGCCCGACTTGGGCTGGTAGCCGTAATTGACCAGACGGAAGCCCAGCTCGTCCAGCACGGGATCGATGTCACGCCGGAAGGAACGATACAGCGTCAGCAGTTCCTGCGGCGTCTTGAGGATGCCCAGCGAGCACTCCACCTGACCGCCGGGCTCCAGCGACACGGCGATGCCTTCGCGCCCGAGTCCGACCAGATGGCCGTTCTCCCAGTACTCCTTTTCCTTGTCATAGTACGGCGCAATGCGCTTGAGCAGCGTTTCGACGCCGTTCTCCTCGTAGTAGCTGACGGCGGTGTCGTCGCCGTTGTGCACCGGAAGATGTTCGATCTCCACGCCGAAACCGCCCGTGCCGCGTTTGGAACGGCCTTCCTCGAAGAATCGCAGCAGACTGTCGATGTGCTTGGGATTCGGCTTGGCGAGCAGATGCGCGTAACTGATTCTCGGTGTCGTCATGGGGCATATCGTACCTGCAGATTCCATCGGCCACAGCGGTGCCGTTATACAAAGAATCGATAGCCGGTTTGCGTCCGAATGCTGGACATTGCGACTGATTTCCCGGGTTCCGTTCAGGGGGTACAAGGGTGACGTTATGACAGTTAACGAAATGCCGAATACGCCATAGCCCCATTGCCGTAGCCTATGGGTACCGCTATACTTGTGAACTTGTAAAGTCTCTTTACATATTGGTGGTGTGGCGAGTCTGTGAATGACCCCGGAAGGGGGCATCGTCATGGATGACCGGATCGCCGACATGTCCCCCCGCAACGAGGAGGGGAACGGAGACTCTCCAATAACAGTAAGGACAACGATGAAACCTCATGTAGGATCACGGATGATCGCAGCAGCGGTCGCTATGGGGACGGCGTTCGCGTTGATCGCGCCGTCTTCGGCGCTCGCGGCCGATGCGACGCCAGCGGCGGCGTCGACCGGAACGACATATTACGTGTCATCGACGCATGGCGATGACGGCAACGCCGGCACCGATCAGGGCCATCCCTGGAAGACGCTGGACAAGGTCAACGCCATCGCGACCGACCTTAAGCCGGGCGACTCCGTGCTGCTGGAGCGTGGCTCCACGTTCCAGGACCAGTATCTGCACATCAAGGACACGTCGGGAACCGCCGACGCGCCCATCACCATCGCCGATTACGGCGACGCCTCCGCCAAGCCGGTCATCGCGGCGAACGGCGTCAAGGGCAGCCGGTGGTACCAGAACTACCGTGCGTCGGTCGGCAACCACCAGAACAAGGGCACCGTCTCCTCGGCCATCCTGCTCAAGGACGTGTCGTACATCACGGTGAAGAACCTGGAGATCACCAATGACGACCCCGACGTCTACGACCCGATCGACACGTGGAAGTGGACCGACACGGCCGATTCGGATGGCACCAAGCTCGACCGCTCGGCCGACCGCATGGACCGCACCGGCGTGGCCGGCATCGCGGAGAACGGCACAACGATGAGCCATGTCACGCTTGAGGGCCTGAACATCCACGACGTGGACGGCAACATCTACAACAAGCACATGGCCAACGGCGGCATCTACTTCATGGCTCACTACGCCCGCGAGAACAAGAACGCCGCGGACAACACGTGGCTGCAGAACCACATCTCGCGCTTCGACCACATCACCATCAAGAACAACATCGTCAAGGACGTGGACCGCTGGGGCATCGCCGTGGGCTACACCGCGTACCTCAACTTCATCGACGCGGCGTGGGGCGACGGCAGCATCGACGACGACCTGATCGCCAAGTACGGCCAGACCAACGTGACCATCGAGAACAACTACGTCAAGGGTGCGGGCGGCGACGCCATCACCCTCATGTACTGCGACCGTCCGGTCATCCAGTACAACGTGGGCGACAGCGTCTCGAAGCACATGAACGACGTCGACTACCCGCATGACCGCGAGCACGGCGGCAGGTACGGCGGCTGGGTCGCGGCGGGCATCTGGCCCTGGCGCTGCAAGGACCCGATCTTCCAGTACAACGAGATGTACAACAACCTCAACTCCGAGCACGGCAACGGCGACGGCCAGGCGTGGGACGCCGATTACGGCGACGGCACGCTGTACCAGTACAACTACTCGTACGGCAACTCGTTCGCCTCGCTGATGATCTGCAACCAGTACGCCATCAACACGACGTTCCGCTACAACATCTCGCAGAACGACCGCCGCGGCGTGTTCGACCTGCCGAGCAACGGTCCGGGCAACCACATCTACAACAACACCGTCTACATCGGTAAGGACAGCGCGGTGCTGACCGGCCGATCCAACAGCCAGGCGAAGTTCGAGAACAACATCTTCATCAACGCGACCGACACCAAGAAGACCGAGACGTGGAACCGCGGCAACCAGCACGGCGGCCAGACGTACGACAAGAACATGTACGTCAATTACGCGAACAGGCCCGCCTCCGATTCCAACGCCGTCGAGGTCGCCGATGTGAAGACCGTGCTGGCCAATGCCGGACACGCGCCGAGCGCGCCGAAGGCCGACGGTTCGGTCTATGGCCGTTCCGGCAGCGAGTTCGACGGATACAAGCCCGTTGACGGCTCCCCGGCCATCAATGCCGGCAAGGTCATCTCCGACATGAACGACTACGCGGTCACGAACGACTTCTTCGGCAACACCATCAAGGGAACCCCGGACCTGGGTGCCGTCGAAAGCAACGTGCTCTCCGTCTCCGGCAAGGTCAACGCGTACGAGACCGCCACGGTCGGCGGCTCCAAGGTCGTCTACGTGCCGTTCACCGCGAAGAACCCGACCACAGTCAAGCAGCTTCGCGCGGGCCTGACGGTCGGTGACGGATCAGTCGCCAACGTGTACCGCGGCGGCAACAAGCTGGCGGCCGACGCGGCGATCCAGTCCGACGACGTGCTGCGCTTCGAGGTCGAAGGCACTTCAAACACGCCGATCGAATACACCATCGCTCAGAAGAACGCCTGGAACTGGGTCGACTGGTTCAAGACCGCCACGGGCGTGGTCTGGAACTCCCAGAAGCAGAATGGCGCCGACGGTGACTGGACGGACATCACGACGTTCTCCACCGAGTACCCGATGTCGAAGTACAACGAGTACTACGGCGCGGGACTCACCGGCAACCTGTCGGACCTGCCGGCGGTGGGAGCTGACCGCCCCGGGCGTCAGGGCCTGTTGGTCGACGACCCGGGTGCGGCCGGCGGCACCGCCATCGTGTGGAAGGCCCCGAAGGCCGGCACCGTGAAGGTCACACTCGGCCGCGACAACGAGCCGCAGCGGCGCAACGCCAACGCTTCGGGCACGGTGACGCTCGCACTGACCAAGAACGGCGAGACGCTGTGCACCGCAGACATCTCCACCGCGCAGACCAAGAACGACGACTTCGTCAATTGCCTGAAATCGGATAAGGGCACGGTGCAGGTGAACGCCGGCGACGTGATTCGCATCGCGGCGACCGCGGCCAGTGGCGCGGCCGCTCCGGACCTGTACGTCTCGCCGGTCGTCACCTATCAGGATGTGGCACCCGTCGAGTCCCAGACGGCGCAGTACGCTGCCTCCTACGACGCGGTGAGCGCCAAGGTCGGCGCCAAGGCCACCGCTACGGTGAAGTTCACGAAGGGCGGCGCCGCCGCCACCCCGACCGGCGTCAAGTCCTACGCGCTGAAGACCGCGGTCGACGGTGTGGCCGTGGATGCCGCGACCGGCGCGGTCACCTACACGCCCGGCGCCGATGCGTACGGCACCACCAAGACCGCGACCGTGGTCGTCACCTACTCGGATGACACCACCGACGAGGCGACCGTCACCTTCAACGTCGAGAAGTCCAACGCGCAGAAGTACAACGTGCTGTACCCGGCCGTGTCCGGCGGCGCGGGCGTCGCGCTCAAGCGCACGCCCAAGTTCACGCTCAAGGCGGACAGCGCCGCGGCGTCCATCCCCGCCGGCACCAAGTTCGCGCTCGGCGCGGGCGCCCCGGCCGGTGCGTCCGTGAACGCCGCCACCGGTGAGGTCACGCTGACCAGCACCCGGGCCGGCACCATCACCGTGCCGGTGACGGTCACCTTCTCCGACACCAACGAGTCCATCGAGGCGACGGCCACGTTCACCGTGACCGCTCCGGCGGCGCTCGTCACCTCCAAGCTGGAGACCGGCACCGCGGACGGCGCGAACGTCATCTATGTGCCGTTCACCTCGAAGACCCCGACCACCGTCGCCGATTTGCTGGCCCTGGTGACCGCCGAGCCGGATTCGGCCCTCAAGGCCGTGTACCGTGACGGCACCAAGCTGGAGGACGCCGCGGCAGTAAAGGCCGGCGACGTGCTGCGCTTCTACGCCGACGGCTCCACCGTCACCGCCGACTACACGGTCGTGCAGAAGAACGCCTGGAACTGGGTCGACGACTTCAAGACCGACTCTCAGGGCCCGATCTGGACGTCGCAGCGTCAGGTGTCCGGCAAATGGCAGACGATTACCGATTTCGGTTCCGATGTGTACCCGCAGACGTACTACGACAAGTACTACGGCGTCGGTGTGGACTATCAGAACAAGAACCTTCCGACCAACCGCAGCGCCATCCACGGCCTGATCGCCGACAATCCGGGTGATTCCGCGGCGACGGCGATGGCCTGGACCGCGCCGAAGGCCGGTTCCGTGAAGGTCACGCTGGACGAGGTGACCGGAGCGAACGTCGAGCCGTACATCCGTCAGTCGGGCAGCAACGGCAAGGATGTGGTCCTGAAGCTGCTGAAGAACGACGAGGTGATCTGCTCCGCGACGATGACCAATTCCTTCGCGACGGCGACCGGGTTCAACGAATGCCTGGCATCCGCCAAGGGCACGGTCAAGGTCGCGGTCGGCGATGTGCTGCGCTTCTCGGTGGATGCCGCGGCCGGCACCTCCAAGTCGTCGATCCACATCAGCCCGGTCATCACCTACACGGATGCCGATGAGCCTTCGCCCGAGCCTGGCCTGTCGGAGCAGTATGCTGCGGCGTATCCGGCTTCGGTTGCGGCGAA
>OCAG01000299.1_pt1 | contig 45526 bp, 42 predicted proteins | sample 1477111 | NCBI WGS metagenome assembly OCAG01 (sample SAMEA2580288, study PRJEB22360) | human gut metagenome | biome: human gut; feature: human-associated habitat; material: faeces | place: Denmark | collected 2008/2010 | reverse complement strand
GTGGCTGGCAGCACAAAAAGGGGGGGGGCTCGGCCTGCCGCCTACCACACCCAGCACCGCTGCGGCCAGGGTGCTGATCAAGGCCAGAGACAAGGCTTTGGAAACAATATATTCTTCCGGGCGCACCGGTGAAACAGCAAGGGATTCCAGCACACGCTGGCTCCGCTCCAGAAGAATGACGGCTCCCATGAAGAACAGCCCCAGAGCTGCCGGATCGGAAAAGATAATTAACGCAGTACCAGTCACCTTCCAGTTCGACGGCAGTATGGACAGTACGCCCGCATAGATCAAAGTCAAAATCAGGTATAAACCATAAAAACCGTACTTCCACTGCTGACGAATATCGCCCTTTAAAAGACACACAATTCTCATTGCAGCGCCCTCCCTGTCATTTCGATAAAAATATCGTTAAGGGTTGGTTCGCTGCTGTGTATGGATAACAGGCGATTGCTCTTGATTAGCCCGGCAAGCAAAGAATCATCAGACAGGGCACCAAGAGGGCAGGATGCACTTTTCTCAATGCCATCTAAATAAGAATAGGTAACCCTGGCGGCTCCCTTTGACATTATCAGGTGGTGCGGCGTATCCACTGCTTTCATCTCGCCATCGACGATAAAGGCAACACGATCGCAGAGCTCTGTGGCATCCTGCATATTATGAGTTGTCAGAATAATTGCCTTTCCCTGACTGCGCTGCTCTCTGATTAAGGCCTTCATATGACTGCTGCTCACAGGGTCAAGGCCGCTTGTGGGCTCATCCAGAAAGAGAATATCCGGATTGTGTCGAATGGCTTTGACAAAATTGAGGCGAGATTTCATTCCTTTTGAATAAGCCGATACCTTTTTATCTCCGTCCTTTTCCAGACCAACACTTTCTAAAAGTCCCTCAATCGGCTGCAGAGGACCTTTATAAAGTGAACCAAAAAAATCAAGGTTCTCACGTGCAGTCATTTTTTCATAGAAGCTCGGAAACTCAAAATCCACACCAATCTGCTCATAAAAGCTGTTGCTGTGATTCCGGACCTCCTTCCCGTTGACCACAGCGCTGCCGCCATAGCCAGGCAGTATACCCGTCAGGATTTTCTGAAGGGTACTTTTCCCTGCGCCGGAAGGCCCTAAAAAGCCAAAGATCTCACCTCGCTTCACCTCAAAACTGATCGACTTTATGAAAGGCTTATGAGTATAGCTGAAACTCAAATTTTCTGCTCTAATCATCTTTCACCTCAAAAAGCTGAATAACCACACCGTGCAGCAGCATTTTCAACACATCGTCAAATATCGGGGCACCGATCTCTCTTTTATGCAGGAGCAGTAAAAATACTGCTCTCAGAGCAGCGCTGAACAGCTCCAGATTTTTTCCCTCCACTCCCGGCAGCATGGCTGCCAGATGCTCGACACTGAAATCATCCTGGGCCTGGTGCGCTGCTACCACTTCGTCGGGCAGCCTGCGCATGAGCAGCTCCAGATCACCGCTCACAATCATTGGCATAAGAATACTGTCGTCCGCCATTTTACAAAAACGGAAAAGCAAATCCGTCAATGTATCCGGGGTCACATTGTCTTTTAAGGCTCCGACGGCTTTCAAAACCTCTTCCTGTACATTATCATGGAAGTCCATCATCACCTCAAAGAAGAGCATTTCCTTGGAGGGATAAAACAGGTAAAAGGTCCCCTTGGGAATATTGACCCGGCGTACCAGCTCATCGACTGACGTCTTGCGCATTCCATACTGTTTAATACATAAGATGGCTTCCTCATGAAGCCTCTGGCGGATATAAGCCCGCTCCTGATCCGAATAAGCCCTTGGCATTTCCAATCCTCTTTTCTCACATTTGACTATTTTTATTACATTAGTCAAATAATATCATTCATTATAGATTGAGTCAAGAGAATAAAAAAGACCTGCCTCTTTACCAAGGGCAGGCCGTATAATCATTAAAGCTCTTTATGCATCATCAGCCATTCGTCTACATCAGAATAGCCAAGACTTTTATAAAACTCATGGGTTTCCGGCGCTCTCAGAGTCATTAGAATAATTTCCTCCACACCGTTCTTTTTTACATGCTTTGTCATTTCATCTAAAAGCCGGGTACCTATGCCCTCGCCCTTATGATCAACATCTACACAGAACTCCTTAATTTGAAAGGCCATCTTAGTATCCTCGTACTCATAGTCACCCAGAATCATTCCAACTATATACTCATGGTCATCAAGGGCTACCATGGCACTGGCACTGTTATTGGAAAGCATAAGCTCCAGACGCTTCTCTGCACGCTCAGGTGTCCAGCTGTCCTTCCAGGGGGGTGTATTAAAAGCCCTGGCAAAAAGCTTGGAGGCTTCTTTTAAGTGTTTTTCCGTCATTTCAATAAAAATCATATCTACCACTTCCAATTTTATTTGTTTTATACCCTCTCACCGAAAAAAGCTTCATACTGAGCCATCTTTTTTTCCACAATCTCTTCGGTGCGCTCGTTGTAAGTTTTAACGTCTTTTACAGTAAAAATTCGATCGAAACGATCAATCTCCGGTACGTAAAGTTTACCGGATGAGCCCGCTCCAATACCGATAATGGACTGTTTCTCGGCCATCATAAGAATATTGTAAATGCCTTCCCTGTTCTCCAGGCAGTACCCGATATTTTCACCGTTTCCCTGCGTGTATTTTTGACGGTACAGATAATAGGGCCGATACCCCCTGCGTCCCAGTTCCTCTTGAATACCGGCGCAGAAGTCCTTTGAATAAGGGTTTTCTACCTGTCGTCCGGTGGCTGTTTTAATGGCAGAACCTTTTTTAACAGCCAGGCAGTGTATGGTAATATTTTCAGGCCCCAAAGCGATAACCTGGCCTAACGAGCGCATAAAGGCCTTCTCACTTTCGCGGTTCAGGCCTAAAATCAAATCCATGTTCACACTCTCAAAACCCACCTCGCGGATCGTTTCATAGGTATCTAAAATAGCCTGCGGAGGATAATTCCGGTTTACAGCCGCCAGTGTATCTGCGTTCATGGTCTGGGGGTTAAGACAGACACGGTCTACACCGTGAGCCTTGAGTATTTCCAGCTTTCGGAGATTTGTGGTCTCGGGCCGGCCGGCTTCAAAGGTGTATTCTCTGAGGCCCTGCAGATCCAGTTCTTCATCAAGGGTAGTTAACAGTGTCTCCAGCTGCCCCTCATCCAAAATGGAAGGGGTGCCTCCGCCAATGTAAAGGGTATCGGTCGCAATACCTTTTTCTTTGAGGTAACGTCCTGTCAGGCGTACTTCGTACAACAGGTTTTCCAGATATTCTGATACAATGGTTTGTTTTTTATCCGCTACAGTTGAAATAAAGGAGCAGTAAGAGCATTTGGCAATACAGAGCGGAATCCCTACATATACACTCACTTTTTTCTGGCTCAGGGGATAGATAATCCCCATTTCTCTCTGTGCGATGCCGGTTATCAGCTCAATTTTACTTTCTGAGGCCTGATATTTTTCTATCAGACACTGTTTTACCTGTAAAGGTGTCCGCCCTTCTTTTAACAGGTTATGAGCCATTTTGACCGGCTTAATACCAGTCATCGTTCCCCAGTCCAGAGTATAACCAATTAATTCACATAAAAATAGATAAAGAAACCCTTTGAAGGATTGTTTATCCAGGGGTTTCTTTTCATAGTCATATTCTTTTTGCAGAATCACTTCGCCTTTCTCCAATGCCGTAAGCACCAGTACCCCGCCGCTTAAATCGACGTCAATACGGTCCTCAAGCTCCTCGTTAAAAACAACGGGAACCTCAGGCCTGAATTGCTGGTACATCTCAAAGCAGGGATATTCATAAAAGCGGTCTGCCAGCATAAAACTTAGTTTTTCCAAGGGTTAACCTCTGGCAATAAAAGGATTCCGTGCCCTCTCATAGGCAATATCTGTATTTTCACCATGGCCTGGCAATACGGTCATATCGTCGTCATAGGTCATGAGGCGGCTCAGAGACTTCATCATATTTTCATAGCTTCCGCCTGGAAAATCGGTTCGTCCGATGGAGCCTTCAAACAGAGTATCTCCTGAAAAAATCACGTCCTCTCCCACAAAGCAGCAGCTGCCTACAGTATGCCCTGGTGTATGGATGGTGGTCAGCTTAATATTCGGGCTGATTTCCACTTCATCCCCATCGCGAAGCAGTACGTCCGCCGGTCCAGGATTCATAGGCTGTCCCACCATAGTCGACAGGTTTTTACCCGCCGAAGTCAGGGTATCCGCATCATCTGCGTAAATATAAACCTTTGCCCCGGTCTGGGCTTTTGTCTTTTCCAGACCGCCTATGTGGTCAAAATGGCCGTGAGTCAGCAGAATTTTACCAACCTTTAAACCATGTTTTTCCACAGTTTCCATAATACGGTCATCCTCGAAGCCCGGGTCGATAATAACCGCGTCCTTTGTATCCTCATCCCAGGCGATATAACAGTTGGAAGCCATCGGGCCCACTATTAATTTTACTATTTTCATCATTATTATTTCTCCTAAAACTGTTTTTCACTGTCCAACAGAAGGGTTACCGGACCGTCATTGACGATGGATACCTCCATTTCTGCCTGAAACTCTCCAGTCTCTATTTTGGCAATGGGTTCCTTCTTCAGTTTTTCCAGAAAGAGCTCATACTTGGCCTTTGCCGCGTCCACAGGGCCGCTTTTCGAAAAGCTCGGTCTGCGCCCTTTTCGGCAGTCGCCGTAAAGAGTAAACTGTGAGACAACCAGCAGCTCGCCGCCCACATCCATAAGAGAGAGGTTCATTTTTCCCTCTTCATCCTCAAATACACGCAGGTTTACGGTCTTCTGGATGATATAGTCCATATCCTTTTCTGTATCGTCTTCCTTTATACCCAACAAGAGGTTAAAGCCACGGCCAATGGAGCCGATTACCCGGTCTCCCACCTTGACTTCTGATGCTTTTACACGCTGAATAACTGCTCTCATGTTCGCTCCTATACACGGTGAATACTGATGATTTCCGGTATTTTATTTAAATTTTTAATGAGGAGGTTGAGTTCTCTCCTGGTCTTGACCTCAAAGGTTGCGGAGAAATAATCAAACTCTCCCTTTTCATTTCTGGCCGTTAAGGCAGTAAGGGGGATATTCATCTCAAGGAAAATCTTAGAGATTTCAATGAGCAGTCCCTGTTTTTCACGGGCTTTAATTTGAATTTCAGCCGTAAAACTGCCGCCTATGCCAAACTTGTTCCATTCAACATCGACAATGCGGCTGGGGTCTGTCATTCCCAGCACGTTGGGGCAGTCGGTCCGGTGAACAGAGATTCCTCTGCCAACCGTGATATAACCCACAATTTTGTCTCCGGGTACAGGGTTACAGCACTTGGAAAAGCGCACGTCGATTTCGTTGTGTCCTGCCACAATAACACTGCTGTTGGATTTCTTGAGCTTAGCGGTTTTTTTAATAACCACTTCCTCTTCGGGTTCTGGGAACTCCTTGGGGAAGAGCAGCCGCATTTTCTGCAGAACGGTACCTATCTTCACGCCGCTGTAGCCAATGGCGGCATAGAAATCACTGAGGGTCTTATAACCCATTTTGTCACTGACCACTTCCAGTTCACTCGTGCTCAGAAGCTTGGTATCCTGGAGGCCTTCTCGCTTAATCTCACGCTCCAGCATGGTCTTGCCCTTGGCAATATTTTCTTCTTTTTCTTCTTTTTTGAAATACTGCCGTATTTTGTTGCGGGCATGAGCACTTTTGGTAAAATTGAGCCAGTCACGGCTTGGACCGTTGGAGTTTTTGGAAGTCATAATCTCCACAATGTCCCCATTATTCAGTGTATAGTTAAGGGGTACGATTTTACCATTAACCTTGGCGCCCACGCAGGAGTTCCCTACATCGCTGTGGATGCGGTAAGCAAAATCCAGCGGGCAGGAGCCCATTGGCAGCTCGACCACCTTGCCCTGTGGAGTAAATACATAAACCTCCTCGTTGAGCAGGTCAACCTTGATGGTTTCCACCAAATCGTTAGCATTATCCAGCTCCTTCTGCCACTCAAGAATCTGGCGGAGCCAGGACATTTTATTTTCATACCGAAGCTCCTTGTTGTTGCTGTCAGTAATACCTTCTTTGTATTTCCAGTGCGCGGCAATCCCGTACTCTGCAGTCTCATGCATTTCCTTGGTCCGGATCTGAATCTCAAAAGGGTCGCCGTTTGGCCCGATGACCGTGGTGTGAATGGACTGGTACATATTGGGCTTCGGCATTGCGATATAATCCTTGAAGCGTCCGGGAATAGGTTTCCACTGCGTATGGACAATCCCCAACACGCCGTAACAGTCCTTTACGCTGTCCACAATCACACGCACTGCAATGAGGTCATAGATCTCGTCAAAGTTGCGGTTCTGGGCCTTCATTTTTCTGTAGATGGAATAAAAATGCTTGGAGCGGCCATAGATTTTTGCTTCAATCCCCACTTCATCAATCTTTTTCTCTAAAATCTTAATGACCTTATTGATGTATTCCTCACGGGACTGCTTTTTCATTTTGACCTTTTTTACAAGGTCGTAATAGCCGTCAGGGTCCAGATATTTTAACGCAAGGTCTTCAAGCTCTGCCTTGATGGTCTGTATCCCCAGACGGTTCGCAATAGGCGCGTATATATCCAGCGTTTCTCTGGATTTTTCAATCTGCTTGGACTCCTTCATATACTCCAGAGTCCGCATATTGTGCAGACGGTCCACGAGCTTGATTAGGATAACGCGGATGTCCTTTGACATTGCAAGAACCATTTTCCGAAGGTTCTCGGCCTGGCTTTCTTCCTTTGACTGATACTCAATTTTGCCGATTTTGGTAACACCCTCGACCAGGTCGGCCACCTGTTCGTTGAACATTTCCTTAATATCATCGTAAGTATACGAAGTGTCCTCAATCACATCGTGCAGAATGGCAGCAACTATGGTTTCCGTATCCATCTTATACTCTGCTAAAATATACGCAACCGAAACAGGATGGATGATATAGGCCTCTCCTGACAGACGCTTCTGGTCCTTATGGGCCCCGTCTGCCAGGTGGTACGCCTTTAGAATCAACTCAGTATCCGCATCCGGATTGTTCTTTTTCACAAGTTCGATTAAACTATCAATTTTATGTTCTATTGCTTCGTTCGCCATGGTTCTGCCCACCTTTATTTCTATAAGTGCCTACACTGGATAAAGAATGACCGAAGCTAAAAAGCCCCGGTCATTTTCAGTGTTTTATACCGGATACTGTACTAAGCTGGATACAAAATAATCCTTGAGATTTTCCCGCCCCTTCAGCTCAGTCAATTCTATTAAAAACAATGCGCCGCAGACTTCGCCGCCGAGCTTTTCTACCAGGTCGATTGCCGCCTTCATGGTTCCGCCGGTTGCCAGCAGGTCGTCAATGATAACCACACGGTCCCCGGGTTTGATGGCGCTTTTCTGAATTTCGACAGTGTTCGTGCCGTATTCAAGGTCGTATTCCTCTGCCACAACCTCGCCAGGCAGTTTGCCTGGCTTACGCACCGGAACCAGCCCCACGTTCAGGAGGTAGGCCAGTGGCGTGCCAAAAATGTAGCCTCTCGCCTCTGGAATACACACCAGATTAACATCAAGCGCCTTGGCAATTTTATGAAATTCGTCAATGACAAACTTAAACGCCTCCGGGTCGCGGATCAGACTGTTAATATCCTTAAAACTGATTCCTTCCTTTGGGAAACCTTCAAAAATATCGATTTTGCTCTTAATATCCATTTCGTATCCTTCTCTTTTCTTATTAATCATTCATAATCAAGATATGTTCTTAATTTTACCATTAACGGTGCCTTTTGAATATCTTTTTTTCCATTTGACGCAAGAATTTCACAAAAGACCACTCCCTTTTTAAGCCGGAACCGGATAAGCTCAGACTCCTGAAGAATATTCAGGCCGACCAGCAACTTAAAGACATTGAGCGTCTCAAATTTCCGAACGATCTGATCGACTGCCGCTCCCTTTAATTGCACCTGGCGCATCAGGGCATAGATCAGCTTCAGATCCTCCCTTGTCAGGTTCATGGCTTCCCGATCAAGGTCTGTCAATCCAAGCTCCGGAAGTTCTGCCACCGGCGCGTTTTTGATCCGCTCCACCAGATTATAGGCGGACTGATTGTGGTAAAAAGGCGACCGTTTAATATCTTTTAATAATAATTGTACGCTTTTTTTGTCTCGAAAGCAATTAATTTCTGGTTTACATAGGATAGAAAATTGACCGTCGGTTCCATCATCCAGAGCTGCCCCCATTCCAAAGCCCACACAACGGTAGGGCGGTAGCGAAAACATGAGATGTGTTTTATCACTCCCCATTTTCCGGGCGTCCTGCGGCTTTAGTCCCTCCATTAAAAATACCGGTCCGGGATTTCCTACACCGTAGGGCTCAAACTGGTCCAGCTCTTCGGCCAGAGCCTCACTCACATCGCCTATCCCCATAACACTGTCATAGTACATTGTCTTGGTCAAAAGACGGTCAATCCCCTTTTCTGACGCATAGTCATTGACCTTTTCGGCAAATTGGGGAATATCTTCCGCAGGAATGCTCAGGCCCGCTGCCTGCTCATGCCCTCCAAAGGTCGTAAAAAGCTCCGAACAGCTCTGGAGTGCCTCGAAAATATTAAAGCCCTCCACACTCCTGCACGATCCCTTGCCCATTCCCTTTTCGTCTATACCGATGACAACGACAGGATGATACCAGGTTTCCTGAAGCTTACTGGCTACAATGCCAATGACTCCAGGGTGCCAGCCGTCCCCGGCCACTACCATAATGCCCTGCTCATCAAGGTGCTGCTGCTCTACCTGCGCCTTAGCCAGCTCTAAAATCTCCTGCTCAATATCCTGCCGTTTTCGGTTTTCCATGCTCAGATATGCTGCGATTTCTGCCGCCTGTGCTTCATCCTGTGTCATGTAAAGCTCAACTACCTTACCGGCCTCACCTAAACGGCCTGCCGCATTGATCTTCGGCGCTATGACAAAGCCGATGTTTCCAGCATTTACCCGCTTAAGCTCACTGACCTCAATCAACGCCCGAATTCCAAGATTGACTGGACTGGTATTCAGATAATCAATGCCCAGGGAGGCAATGATACGGTTCTCGCTCTTCAACGGCACAATATCGGCTACAGTAGCGATGGCCGCACATTCTATGTACTCCTGTAAATCTGAGTCCAGTTCCAGAACCCTGTCCAGGGCCATCACCATTTTCAGCGCAATTCCTGCACCACAGAGCTCTGAAAAGGGATAGTCCGAATCCTCCCGCTTTGCGTCCACAACCGCCAGTGCCCGGGGGACTTCTCCCTGGCACTCATGATGGTCTGTTACAATTACATCAACACCCTGTTCGTTACAGTAGTCCACCTGTTCATGGGCGGCAATACCGTTGTCCACACTTACAATCAAAGTGGCTCCCATCTTAATAACTGCCTCAAGGGCTGGGATATTCATACCGTAGCCCTCCTCCAGACGGTTGGGTATCCGGTAAAAGGCTTCGATTCCAATGCCCTTAAAATAGCGCATCAGAATAGATACTGCAGTGGTGCCGTCTGCGTCATAATCGCCGTAGATACAGACCTTTTCCCCCTGCTCCCTGGCCTTCAACAATCTGTCGACAGCTTTCTGCATGTCCGGCAGTCCAAAGGGGTCATAAAAATCCGAGAAGTCCGGCTCCAAATAGGCCATTGCCTTATCAGCAGTGTCATAGCCACGCTTGACCAGCAGTCTGGCCGACAAAGGCGTCAGGCCACATTCCTCTGTCAGTTCCTCCACTGCCGCAATGTTGGCTTCTGTTTTGCTTTTTCGTTCTTTCCAAATTGTGTTTACCATATGTTTCCTCTATACAAAGAAACCGGCTGCTCAACCGTGCAGCCGGCTCCTGGTTTCTTACTTTTATACCTGCGGCTGTTTATTTCTACCCTTATTGGTATTTGAAACCGCTCTTTTTTTATTCTTTTTATTGCTCTTGGAATTTGGGAACCGCTTCTGAAACTGTACCCACAACGGGCTGGCTACAAATATTGATGAGTAGCAGCCACTGACAATCCCGACGATCAATGGCAGGGCAAAGCTTCTGATCGCTTCTACGCCAAAGATATACAGAGCCAAAATGGCCAGAAGTGTTGTCACAACTGTGTTGATGCTTCGTTTCAGGGTCTGTGAGACACTCACATTGACCAGCTCGTTAATGTCGCGCATGCCAATCCGGGTTTCATTTTCACGGATACGGTCAAACACAACAATGGTATCATTGATGGAATACCCCAAAATAGTCAGAATAGCCGCAATAAAAGGCGCATTGACCTGGATCTGGAACAGAGCGTAAACCCCAATGACAATGGTAATGTCGTAAAGCAGCGCAATGATGGCTGAGAGTCCAAAATAGAACTCGAACCGGAAAGTAATATAGATCAGCATAAGCAGAACCGCTATGGCCGATGCGACCACTGCGTTGCGCGCTGTTTCAGAGCCAACTGTGGCTGTAACAGTATCGACAGAGACCAAATCGCTGTCCTGGAGACTGTATTTATCCTTGAACTGATTAAACAGCTCCTTGCGCTGGTCGGTGTCAAGACTTTCCTTGGTACTGATTACAATGCGGTCCTGACCGTCGCCGGCATATGTTATCTCCGCACTTTTGTCGTATTGATCTGTAATCTGACGTGCGTCGTCGGTGTTGAACTGCGTATGCAGATCAATGGTAACAATGGTACCGCCTACAAAGTCGATCCCAAAATTCAAGCCTCTTATAAGCAGGGAACCTACACTGATAAGAACCAGAACGATTGCGATGCTGAACCAGATTTTACTTTTTTCAACTAGTTTTAATGTCTTCATCTTTCTGCTCCTTCCTTAGATCCCATAGAACTTGCCGCTGCCGAACAGATGCGTACCGATGACCAGCTTGGTCAGATGCTTGGTTATAATAACAGCTGTCAGCAAGCTCACAATAATACCGAGAATCAGTGTTACAGCAAAGCCCTGAACGCTGCCGCTTCCCATAAAGAACAGCACAAAGCCCGCAATCAGTGTCGTGACATTGGAGTCGATAATGGTACCCATGGCCCGTTTAAAGCCCGCGTCGATGGCGGCATTGATGGATTTTCCGGAGCGTGACTCGTCTTTAATACGTTCAAAGATAATAACATTGGCATCGACAGCCATACCCACGGAAAGAATAATCCCGGCAATCCCTGGCAGGGTGAGTGTAACATTGGCAAAAACCATCAAAATCAAATCAAGCATAATATAGATGATCAGAGCCAGATCGGCAATAAAGCCAAGACCTCTGTACATAACAAGCATAAACAGCAGAACAGCCGCGATACCGATGGCACCGGCGATCAAACTCTGATTCAGGGAATCCTGGCCAAGAGTCGGACCGATGGTTGTCACTTCGATTGGGCTCAGCTTGACCGGCAGCGCGCCGCCGCGGATAAGCTCAGCCAGATTTCCGGCCTCTTCCATATCGGCCATCCCCTCGATCACGGCCTCACCATTGGTGATGGCCACGTTAACCTTCGGGCTGCTGATAACCTCATCATCCAGCTTGATGGATATCTGCTGATTCAGGTACTTTTGTGTCGCGTCGGCAAAAAGCTGAGTACCTTCGTCATTAAATTTCAAGGTAACAACGGCTTCTTCCAGTCCGCTGCTTGATTTCTGCTGGACTGCTTTGGAGTCCACAACGTCTTTACCGGTCAGAATAACCTCACCGTCCGGGCCCACAAATTCCAGCTGAGCGGTTTTACCAATCATATCCAGAGCCTGTTGCTGGTCCTGTACAGAGGGAATGGACACGCGGATACGGTCTTCACCCTGTTTTGAAACCTGGGCTTCGCTGACACCCATGGAGTCTACACGTTTTTTTATGGCGGCGACAGTACTGTCCATTTTTTCAGACGTAATACCGCTGTCGTCTGTCGCTTCAGCCTGAAGCACAACATTCACTCCACCGGTCAGGTCCAGACCATAGTGCACATGGTCTCCTATGTTTCCAATATCATAAATTCCCACGCTAAGGCCATGAAACAGAGTATAGCCGCAAAACGCAAGAATCGCAATAAAAATAACCAGTGTGATGGTCTTTTTGGTATTAACCTTTTCTTTCACACACTTTCCTCCTCTACTTAACCATTAGATACTTCTAATGGATCATGCTGCGCATTCTGTCAAGACGCAGTAACAGCTCTTCTTTGCCGAGTACATCCATAATCAGTGTTAAATCGGGGCCGTGCATTTCGCCGGTCAACATGATACGGGTAGGCATGTAGAGCATTTTCCCTTTTATTTTTTCTGCTTTGTGTTCTTTCTGTATTTCCTTCAGGATCGCTTTGGCGCGTTCGGTATCCACCACGTCACTCTCTGTAATCTTTTCGACCAAAGCATTAAAGAGTACCGGAACGGTTTCTTCTTTCAGAAGATCAAGGCTTTCCTGGTCTGTAATCTCAAAATTGCGGTCAAAGAGCACTTTTGTTTCTTCCGGCACCTGCGCAAAATAGTTGAGCCGCTCACGCATAAGCTCGCCAACCTTTTCAAGCCATGGCATACGTTTTTCAATATCCGCCTCCGTGATATAGCCAGCGTCCACCAGATACGGAATCATGCGTGCTGTCAGTTCCTCAATGGGAAGCTCCTTGATATAGTGGGCGTTCATCCAATCCAGTTTTGCCCGGTCAAATACTGCGCCGGATTTATTGATTCTGGACAGGTCAAAGGCTTCGACCAGCTCGTCCATTGAAAAGATTTCCTGCTCATCCTCAGGGCTCCAGCCTAAAAGGGCCAGAAAATTGATCAAAGCTTCCGGAAGATAGCCTTTTTTAAGAAAATCACCGACAGACACATCGCCCTGGCGTTTGCTGAGTTTTTTATGGTCATCATTCAGAATGTTGGATAAGTGAACGTACTGAGGCTGTTCCCAGCCCAAGCATTCGTACAAGTACACATGCTTGGGTGTGGAGGGCAGCCATTCCTCGCCCCGGATAACATGGGTAATTCCCATGAGATGGTCATCGACGACAACGGCAAAATGGTAGGTTGGAAAACCGTCGGTTTTAATTAACACCTGATCATCCAGATCATTGGTGTTTATCTCAATCCTGCCGCGGACTGCGTCATCAAAGGTGACAACGTGGTCTTCCGGCAGTTTCAGACGGATAACGTAGGGTTCGCCAGCTGCGACACGAGCCTCCACTTCTTCTCTGGGCAGGTTGCGGCAATGCCCGTCATAGCGCGGTGTTTCACCGGCCCTCTTCTGCTTTTCACGTACTTCGTCCAGACGCTCCTTCGTGCAAAAGCAATAGTAAGCCTGCCCATTTTCCAGCAGCTGGTCAATGTACTTTTTGTAAATTTCCAGACGTTCTGACTGGATATAAGGGCCGTAGTCACCCTTCTGGACAATTTTACCGTCCTCCTCAAAAAGGCCTTCGTCCGGCACAACGCCGGTTACCATCAAAGCACCCAGCAGATTTTCAACCGCACCTTCTTCGTAGCGGGTGCGGTCTGTATCTTCAAGGCGCAGCAAAAACTGACCGTTATTCTTTTTGGCAAACAAATAATTGTATAAGGCGGTTCGCAAGCTGCCCACATGCACGTTGCCAGTGGGGCTTGGAGCAAAACGATCTCTAATCATTCAATTCTCCTTCTAATTGATATCGATAATCATGGTTCTATAATTATTACACGCTAACTATTATAGCATTAATTCTTATCTTTAGCATGATTTTTTAGGTTATTTTTAATAATTCTTGCATTTCGGGCAAGGACATCTTTTCCACGCCAGGCAGCAGCTGTTTTTCCAAACTTTTCTTCAAAATCCGATTCGCTGATCGCTTCGGTTTCATCAAGCCCAGGATAAATGCTTTCTGGCGCTATGTCCGGCCAGGCCTGTCCGCCGTCTGAGCTCTTTATATTCCAGGGACAGGCCCGCTGGCAGTCATCACAGCCGTACAGGTAAGTGACGCCCAGCAGTCTTTCTTCCTCTGGGGTCAGTTTTTTCTTCTGGGTCAGATAGGAAACGCACCGTTCAGGCTCCAGTGTATATCCCTCTCCCAGGGCCTGGTTTGGACATGCCATGAGACAGCGCTGGCAGGTGCCGCATTGGCTTTTAAGCGGCACAGCATGTTTAAAGTCGATGAGACTGCTTACCAGTATCTGCCCAATAAAAAAGAAACTGCCATATTCTGGATTGATGAGGGTATTGTTTTTGCCGAAAAAACCCAGGCCTGCCCGCCAGGCTGTGGCCCGGTCCAGAAGGCGGCTGTTGTCCACATAGCTTCTGTATTCAAGTGAAGGGGCTGTCTCCTTTAACAGCGCCATGAGGCCATTCATTTTTTCTGTAACCACCTCATGGTAATCCTGTCCCCAGGCCACTGAGGCCATCCTTCCGTGTGCAGTATTATCTTCCGGCTCTGGCAGCTCCGTACAGTAAGGCACGCCAATAACGATGATCCCCTTTACTTTTGGAAAGGCCTGGCTGTAGTCAACGCGCCTGGACGGCGGTGTGCGCTCAAAGCTTGTGATCCTTCCCTGCTCTCTGCGTTTTTCCAGTATCTCCAGCCACTCTGTCAGAGGGTGCGGCTCTGCAAAGCCAATCATTTCTATTCCAGCCGCTCTGGCGGCCTCTCTGATTTTTTCTTCCTTCAGCATATTTTTCCTCTGGCTGTTAAAATAAAAAGCAGGCTTATTATCTGCAAGCCTGCTTTCTTTGAAAATTTACAGCCGTCCTTCAATTACTTCCCAGGCTTCATCTTTTCCCATCTTAGTGGCTGCTGAAAACAGAATGACATCACTCCGCTTTCTTGGCCGCAATGTATTGAAAATGTTGTCGACTGCCTTTTTCTGCCGTACCTTTGAAATCTTGTCGGCTTTTGTCGCGATGATAACCGGATCAAGACCATAATAAGTCAGCCAGTCGTACATGAGCCGATCGTCCTCAGTGGGCTCGTGGCGGCTGTCTACCAGCAGCAGGACCAGCACCATGTTCTCACGTTTCTGGAGATATTCCTCAATCATAACGCCCCATTTTTCACGCTCTTTTTTAGAAACCTTGGCATAGCCATAGCCTGGCATATCCACAAAATAGAAAGCGTCATTAATCTTGTAAAAGTTCATGGTCTGTGTTTTTCCAGGCTGGGAGCTGGTGCGGGCCAGGCCCTTTCTCTGGATCAGTGTGTTGATAAAGGAGGATTTACCGACATTGGAGCGCCCCAGCAGGACGATTTCCGGCAGATTATCCTCAGGATATTGAGATTGCTGGACCGCGCTGATGACGATCTCGGCTTGGGTTACTTTCATTTGAGCTCCTCAAATACAATTTTTGTAACTTCTTCCATTTTGCTGACCGGGTGGATATTGAGAGCCTCCAGCACCATATCCGGCACTTCCTCAAGATCCTTCTGGTTTTCCTTCGGCAGGATAATTTCCCTGATGCCTGCACGGTGTGCAGCTGTCAGCTTTTCGCGTAGTCCCCCGATTGGCAGCACGCGGCCTCTCAAAGTGATTTCACCTGTCATGGCCAGATTCTGAGGCACTGGCTTACCTGTAAGAGCCGAAATCAGTGCTGTGGTCATGGTAATACCCGCTGAAGGTCCATCTTTTGGCACTGCGCCCTCAGGTACATGCAGATGGATATCGTTCTTTTCATAGAAATCCTCGGCAATACCCAGCTCCGATATTTTGGAACGAATATAGCTGATGGCTGCCTTGGCAGATTCCTGCATGACGTCGCCAAGCTGACCGGTAATTACGATCTTGCCGGTTCCCTTTACAACAACCACTTCAATCTGAAGCGTTTCGCCGCCAACAGAAGTCCAGGCAAGCCCATTGACAAGGCCTATCTCCTTGACATTGTTCATAGTGTCAAAGGAATAGCGCTCCATGCCCAGGAATTTGTCAAGATTCTTCTGAGTAACGGAAACACTCTGCTTACCGTTTTCCACAATTTCCTTCGCGGCCACACGGCACACACGGGCAATCTGGCGCTCCAGCTCACGGACACCGGATTCGCGGGTATAGTAACTGATAATATTCTGCAGCGCCTTCTGGCTGATCTTACAGCTGCTGGCCTTTAAACCGTGGATTTCCAGCTGCTTTGGAATCAGGTAGCGTTTGGCGATTTCCAGTTTTTCTGTTTCCACATAGCCGTTGACCTCAATGATCTCCATACGGTCAAGCAGCGGTCTCGGAATAGTAGAAAGAGAGTTGGCTGTGGTCAGGAACATGACATGGGACAGATCGAAGGGAAGCTCCAGATAGTTGTCCGTAAAAGTACTGTTCTGTTCCGGGTCCAAAACCTCCAAGAGGGCTGACGCCGGATCGCCCCGGAAATCCTGGCTAAGCTTGTCAATTTCATCCAGCAGGAACAGCGGGTTCATGGCTTCCGCCTGCTTCAAGTGGTAGATAATCCGTCCCGGAATCGCCCCCACATAGGTTCTGCGGTGCCCACGAATCTCTGCCTCGTCCCGCATCCCGCCTAAGGACATACGCACATATGGACGGTTCAATGCCCGGGCAATGGACTTGGCAATGGAAGTTTTACCAACCCCCGGAGGTCCCACCAAGCATAAAATCGGTGATTTCAGAGACTTTGACAGTTGGAGAACAGAAATGTATTCCAAGATACGCTCCTTAACCTTCTCCAATGCGTAATGATCGTGATCGAGTATCTTTCTCGCTTCCACCACATTAAGGGTTTCTTCTGTCATAATATTCCAGGGCAGATCGAGAACCCACTCAATATAGCTCTCAATCACACCAGCCTCTGAGGACCCTGCCGGGATTTTGTTCAGACGGTTAATCTCATTGGTAACCTTCTCCCGGACCTCGTCGCTGACGTCAAGTGAATCAAGACGCTCACGGTAATCCTCAATCTCGTCGATGACGTCACCTTCGCCAAGCTCTTCCTGAATGACCTTGATCTGTTCTCTGAGAACATATTCGCGCTGGTTTTTATCCAGTTCCGATTTCACCTTGGCGTCAATATTCTGTTCAATGCGAAGCATTTCCAGCTCGCTGACCAGCACCTCATAGGTGATCATCAGGCGTTTTTCCACATCGGTTTCCTGAAGAATGCGCTGGGCATCCTTGCTTTCCAAAACCAGGTTGGCGCAGATCAGGTCAATAAGATTATCCGGATTGTCCACAAGGTCCAGCGAGGCCAGCAGGTCTGTCGCCATTTTCCGGGTCATAGTCATATAGGTCGCAAAGGCAGAGCGGATCATGCGGATCAGTGCCTGATTTTCCTTGGTGTCATAATAAATACTCTGGACCGGCTCATAGAGCACTTCAAAAAAGGGCTCATACTGAATGTACTCAATAATTTTCGCCCTCTCCTGGACTTCTACGAGAATTCTGGTCAGGTTATCTGGCATTTTAAGCATCTGCTTAACCTTGGCCACACAGCCAACACTGTAGATGTCTTCCGGTTCCGGGTCTTCTATTTTTATATCCTTCTGTTCGGTCAGAAACACAATCTGATCCCTTGTCATGGCTGTTTCAAGAGCCTGAATGGATTTATCCCTGCCGATGTCGAAATGAACTACCATTCCCGGAAACACGCTCATACCGCGCATGGGAATCATGGGCAGGCCTTTCTGCTCATCCTTGATATCTTCGGAAAGACCCGCAGGATTCTGGATATGATTATTTAAAGTCATTTCATCATTCTCAATATTCATTTTATTGCTCCTTTCTAAGAGATAAAAGGGGATGTCTTTCAGTTATAAAAAAAGCAATCCCATAAGATTGCTTTTTTACAGGTATTCTAAGATACACTGGTCGTCTTTTCTTCACTGGCTTTTGGCTGTGATTCCACTACGGGCGCTTCCAGCTGTTCGACCACATCTTTAGTGATAATAACCTTCGATACGCCTTCCTCCGAAGGTATATCAAACATAATGTCCGTCATGATATTTTCAATAATTCCGCGGAGACCTCTGGCGCCAGTGCCATTCTGCAGCGCCTTCTCGGCAATGGCCTTTAAAGCGTCTTTTTCAAATTCCAGCGCTACACCTTCGATTTCAAACATTTTTTTATACTGTTTAACCAGGGCGTTTTTAGGCTCGGTCAGAATATTGATCAATGCCTCTTCATCTAAATTCTGAAGGGTCGCAATGACCGGAATACGGCCGATAAATTCTGGAATAAGGCCGTATTTCAGCAGATCCTGAGGCTCAATATTATCGAGAAGCTCTTCTTTGGCTTTCTCATCAGAGGTTTTAATGGTCGCACTGAAGCCCATGGAGCCCTTTTCCATTCTACGCTCAATTACCCCGTCCATGCCGTCAAAGGCACCGCCGCAGATAAAGAGAATATTGGAGGTGTCCAGCTGAATAAACTCCTGATGCGGATGCTTTCTGCCTCCCTGCGGCGGAACATTAGCAACGGTTCCCTCAAGAATTTTCAACAGGGCCTGCTGTACGCCTTCACCGCTGACGTCCCGGGTAATGGACGGATTGTCACTTTTTCGGGAGATCTTGTCAATTTCATCTATATAGATAATCCCCTTTTGAGCGCGCTCAACGTCCATATCTGCTGCCTGCAGCAGCTTCAGCAGAATATTTTCAACATCTTCGCCTACATAACCGGCTTCTGTCAAAGAGGTGGCGTCCGCAATGGCAAAGGGTACATCCAATACCCGCGCCAGCGTCTGAGCCAGAAGGGTCTTGCCAGAGCCTGTAGGCCCGATTAAAATAATATTACTTTTCTGTAATTCGACATCATCGTCGCTATCCAGCATCGCGTTAATACGCTTGTAGTGATTGTATACCGCTACTGCCAGCGCGCGTTTTGCGCGGTGCTGGGAAATAACATATTCGTCAAGCTTTGCTTTAATCTCACGGGGTGTCGGCACATTTTCAAAATCAATTTCCTTTGGCACATAGTCGTTGGCAATGATTTCTTCACACAGAGCCACACATTCATCGCAAATGTAGACGCCTGGTCCTGCAACCATCCGCTTTACCTGAGACTGGCTCTTTCCGCAGAAAGAACAGCAAACCTGTTTGATTCCATCTTTTTCGTTTGACATATTAATTCCTCTTATCTGGAACTGACGATTTGATCAATCAGACCATATTCTAACGCTTCCTCAGCAGACATAAAATTGTCGCGGTCTGTATCCCTTGCGATAACGTCAATGGGCTGACCCGTTTTTTCACTGAGGATTTCATTGAGCTTTTCACGCGTTTTAATCAAACGTTTGGCATATATTTCCACATCGACACTCTGGCCCTGGGCGCCGCCCAAAGGCTGGTGAATCATGATCTCACTGTTCGGAAGCGCCTTGCGCTTGCCCTTGGCACCCGCCGCCAGCAAAAACGCGCCCATAGACGCCGCCATGCCTACACACATGGTGGAGACATCGCATTTAATAAAATTCATGGTATCGTAAATGGCAAACCCGGAGGTTATGGAGCCGCCCGGGCTGTTGATATACATCTCAATATCTTTGTCTGGATTATCCGCTTCCAAAAAGATTAACTGTGCTACGATCAGACTGGATGTTGTATCATTTATTTCCCCGTCAAGGAAAATAATCCGCTCTTTCAGCAAACGTGAATAAATGTCAAAAGAACGTTCCCCCCGTCCCGTCTGTTCAATAACCATAGGGACAAGATTCATATTCATTGTTATACCCCTATTATTTAACCTGAGCGGCGTCGACTAAGAAATCGATGGCTTTTCTTCGTTTGATATCGGTCTTCATATAACCTTCCATCGTCTCGTTCACTGTCTTTTTAAATTCTTCAAAATCCTGCTGCATGGAAGCGGCATATCTTTTGATTTCTTCTTCCAGTTCTTCTTCTGTTGGTTCCAGCTTTTCAGCTTCTGCAATTTCAGTTAAAACAAAATCCGCCTTAAGATTGCGTTCAACATCTTCTTTCATACCTTCTCTGAACTGTTCAACATTTGAACCCATATAGCCAAGATAATCGTTGAGACCCAGTCCCTGGCTCTTTAACTGGCGGTCATAGGTATCCAGGGTACGATCCAGCTCTTCTTCAACCATCAGGTAAGGAATTTCAATTTCTGCATTCTGAACAGCAAAGTCGATGACTTTGTTTTCAGCGTTTCTGCGCAGTTCTGTTGTTTTCTTTTCTTTTAACTTTTCAGCGACACTGGCTTTCAGCTCGTCTAAGGTATCAAATTCACTGACATCTTTTGCAAACTCGTCATCGATTTCCGGAAGTTCCTTAACCTGGACTTCATTAACGATTGTTTTAAACACTGCTTCTTTACCGGCAACATCATCCTGCTTGTAATCTTCCGGGAAGGTAACCTTTACTTCAACTTCTTCACCGGTTTTTGCGCCTATGAGCTGATCTTCATATCCTGGAATAAAGGTATTACTGCCCAGTTCCAGAGGATAGTCATGGCCTTCGCCGCCTTCGAACGGTACATCGTCAACGTATCCTACAAAATCAATAATAACGGTGTCGCCCTTTTTAGCTTGAGCATTTTCATCAGTGATCATGCGTGCATTCATGCCAGCCATACGTGTGATTTCTTCGTCAATATCTTCATCGGAAACAACAGCTTCAAGGGATTCAATTTCTGCGCCCTTGTATTCTCCGAGTGTTGCGGCAGGTTTCAGGCCAATATTTACAATAAACACTGCGCCGTCTTCACTGGCTTCTTTTACTTCCTGTAATTCCGGACGGGTTACAGGTTCAATTTTCAGTTCCTCCAGCGCGTCTTTGTAGGCACCTGGAAACGCGAAATCAATGGCGTCTTCATAGAATACACCCTTACCGTAGTGAGCTTCGATCAGTTTTCTGGGCGCTTTGCCCTTTCTGAACCCCTGAATCGTGAAATGTTTTTTATTTTTGTTGTAAGACTGTTTAATTGCTTTTTGAAAGTCTTCAGCTGATACTGTAATCTCAACTGATACTATATTTTTTTCATTACTTAGTTCTTTTGCGCTCATATTATCCTCCACATAGCTCTAATTATAAACATTCTCAATTTCCTAAGTATAACACAGGAATTATGCCATATCAAGCGTAGAAATGCTTTGTTAAAAAAAATTTCGGCTTTTACAGCTCATTTTTAAGGTAAACTTCAAAAATTTCGGCCCGAATTGCAAAAAATAAGGTCCAAGTTGCTGTTTTTGCCTGTCATATAAAAACCCGGGATCACGAAATCCCGGGATTCTATGGTGAATCACTATTTTATTCAGGCTGTATCAGCCGCCCAGATAAGCTGTGCGTACCTCGTCATTGGTAAGCAGTTCCTCTGACGTACCATGCAGCTTGATCTTGCCTGTTTCCAGTACATATCCTCGATTCGCGATACGCAGGGCTTTATTAGCGTTCTGTTCGACCAGCAGAATGGTAGTCCCTGCGCTGTTTATGGTCTGAATCATACTGAAAATTTCATCGACCAGAATCGGCGCAAGCCCCATGGACGGTTCATCCAGGAGCAAAAGCTTCGGTCTGGTCATCAGCGCCCGCCCAATGGCCAGCATCTGCTGCTCGCCGCCGCTCAGGGTACCGGCAATCTGCTTAGACCGTTCCTTCAGGCGCGGAAAATAGTTAAAGACCATTTCCATATCCTGAGCGATCTCCCGCTTGTCCTTTCTGATAAAAGCACCCATCACAAGATTCTCGTAAACGGTCATCTCAGCAAAGACCTGACGGCCTTCTGGTACATGGGCAATCCCGAGATCCGGAATCTGGTATGGTTTTACTTTACTGATATCTTCTCCCTGAAAGGAGATAATGCCTTTTTCCGCCCTCAGAAGTCCTGAAACGGTCTGGAGGGTTGTGGTTTTACCGGCTCCGTTGGCGCCGATCAGGGTGACAATTTCACCGTCATTTACCTCAAAGGTAATCCCCTTGATGGCATGGATTTTTCCATAATATACATTAAGATCTTTTACTTTTAACATCAAACCCCTCCTAATCTCCGAGATAAGCCCGGATTACATCAGGATTGTTCTTAATTTCGTCCGGTGTTCCCTCTGCAATGGTACGGCCGTAGTCAACAACCACAATCCGTTCGCAGATCCCCATAACCAGTTTCATATCATGCTCGATCAGTAAAACGGTGATATTAAACTTATTCCGGATAAAATGGATAGTCTCCATCAACTCTTCGGTCTCGTTGGGGTTCATCCCTGCCGCCGGTTCATCCAGCATCAGGACCTTGGGGTCTGATGCGAGGGCTCTTGCGATCTCAAGTTTACGCTGCTGGCCGTAGGGCAGGTTTTTTGCCTTGGTCTGCTCGTATTCGCCCATATCAAAAATTTCAAGAAGCTTTTTACATTCTTCATAGGCCTTCTGCTCTTCCTTCCAGAATTTCCTGGTGCGGAAGAGGCCCTGGGCCAGATTGTAATTCACAAAATTATGGTAGGCGATTTCAACATTTTCAATGGCGGTTAAATCCTTAAACAGACGGATATTCTGAAAGGTACGGGCAGCGCCCATTTTAACCACCTCATGTGGGGATTTGCCCACAATGCTTTTACCTTCAATTTTTATATCCCCCTCGGTTGGGACATAGACACCGGTCAGGGTATTAAAAATCGTGGTCTTACCAGCGCCGTTCGGGCCGATCAGCCCTACCAGCTCATTGGAACCCAGGGTGAGATTGAATTTATCGACAGCAGTCAGGCCGCCAAAACGCATGGTTACATCCTTTGCTTCAAGAATTGGCATTATGCGTCACCTCCGTCCACTGAATTCTTTGTTGTATCCTTACGGTTTTTCAGATTTTCAAAGAAACGCGTGAGTGAGAACTCATAGCGTCCCAGCATGCCCTGAGGTCTGAAAATCATCATAATTACCAGAGCCAGAGAGTACACCAGCAGACGGTATTCTGAGAACTGCCGCAAAAGTTCCGGCAGAACCGTCAGTACAATAGCTGAAAGAATAGAGCCTGTCACGCTGCCCAGACCGCCGAGTACAACGATGACAAATATTTCTATTGAAAACATGAACTGGAATTTGTTCGGATCCAGATAGCCCTGATAGTGGGCGTACAGAGAACCGCCGACTCCTGCAAAGAACGAGGAGATAGTAAAGGCCATAACCTTGTATTTGGTAGTTGGAATCCCGGCTGCCTCAGAGGCGATCTCATCCTCACGGATCGACATAATGGCCCGTCCGAATTTAGAGCGCCCCAGCGTAAAGATCAGTAAAATAACAACAATCATAATCCAGTAAACATAGCCCAGAGTCGCAATACGCGGAATTCCTTTAAGGCCCTGCGCACCACCGGTAGGCTGAAAGTTCACAAAGAAAATACGGATAATTTCAGCAAAGCCGATGGTAACAATCCCGAGGTAGTCCCCCCGGAGACGCAAGCTCGGTGTTCCGATCACAATCCCGACAATCCCTGCGGCAACCCCGCCGGCCAGAGATGCGATGATCAAGACCAAAAGCGCAGGCAGCGAGTCATTTCCGTTGGTGATAGCGATGGATACACTGGCCGCTGTATAAGCCCCAATGGCCATAAAGCCTGCGTGGCCGAGGGCCATTTCACCCAGAAAGCCCGCTACAATATTTAAGCTTGTCGCCATAATGATCATGATACAGGTCAGAATGACAATACCGCCAAAATAGTTGGTAACAATCTTAAAGGTCACCAGTGAGTAGATCACTGCAAAAATTACGATCATTGAGATTGCGTTGACAATGTATGATTTTTTGAGTTCCTTTGTCATGTCTTACACCTTCTCTCTCGTATTCTTGCCGAGGATACCTGTCGGCTTAAAAAGAAGCACAATGATCAGCACTAAAAACACAATGGCGTCTGCCCAGGTTGAGGAAATGTACGCCTTGGTCATGGTTTCAATCATACCGATAATAAAACCGCCCAGCATAGCGCCCGGCACACTGCCGATACCGCCAAGCACTGCGGCGACAAAGGCTTTAAGACCCGGCATTGTCCCCATGGTCGGCGCAATGTTCAGATAGGCGGTACTGTATAAAATTCCCCCTAAGGCGCCCAGGGCAGAGCCGATCAAAAATGTCAGTGAAATAGTTCTATTCACATTAATTCCCATTAAAATAGCGGCATTCTGATTTTCTGAAACGGCGCGCATGGCACGGCCCTGTTTCGTCTTCTGTATAAATAATTCCAATAAGATCATAAAAAGCACAGAAAGACCAATAGTAATTAATGTAATAGAATTAATTTCCAGACCTCCCACGTGGAATACTACCTGAGGGAAAATCTTCGGCATAACCTTTGGATCAGCCCCAAAGATCATAAGTGCCAGGTTTTGTAAAAACATACTCACACCAATGGCTGTGATGAGCGCGGATAACCTCGGCGCGTTTCTCAATGGCCGGTAGGCGATAAATTCGATGACTACACCCATCACTGCGGTTAAAATCATTGAAAATGCAATAACCGCCCAGAAGGGCCAGTTCAATGTCGTTGCGGCAATAAATGCGAAATAGGCTCCAAACATCATGATCTCGCCGTGGGCGAAGTTGATGAGTTTGAGGATACCGTATACCAGCGTATAACCGATGGCGATCAATGCGTAAATACTGCCTGAATTCAGTCCGTTAATGAACTGCTGCAAAAAGACCACAAACAGTTACCTCCCTTTCAAATATTTTAATTCACCATATTGTATAAACAGATATAGAAGAGCCGAGGCTCTTCTATATCTGTTATTTTAATCCACTTGTGCTTTTGATTTAGTTGTCACCCTGTACAGTGGTCACAAATTTCAATTCGCCATTATCAACCTGAATGATTGTAATGTCTTTACCCTTTGGATTACCTTCTTCGTCAAATGTGAAATGACCGGTTACACCGTCAAAATCAATCTTCTGCAGTGCATCGACAATTGCCTGTGAGTCTGTGCTGCCCGCATTTTTGATTGCTTCAGCCATAACGTTCATGCCATCGTAGCCTAAGGCTGCGAAAGAGTTGGCTGCTTCACTATATTTGTCTTTGTAGGATTTGATAAAGTTCTGCACAGCTTCCTTCGGGGAATCTGCTGCATAGTGGTTTGCAAAATACTGGCCCTGTGCAGCGTCAGCGTAGTCTACCTGAACACTGTCCCAGCCGTCGCCGCCGACGAATTTGGAAGTAATCCCCATTTCCTTAGCCTTCTGCATGATCGGACCTGCTACATTGTAGTAATCTGGAATATAGACAACTTCTGGGTTCAGCTCTTTGATTTTGGTCAGCTGAGCGCTGAAGTCTTTATCTTTATCTGCGTAGGATTCACTGCCGACAACCTTGCCGCCCTTTGCTTCAAAGGTGGCTTTGAAAGCGTCTGCCAGCCCCTGAGAGTAAGCGCTGCCTGAATTCACCAGCATTGCAGCTGTTTTAGCGCCTAATCCGCCGTTTTCAGTGCTCACTGCAAAGTTCGCACCGGCGTTGCCCTGGTATTCATCCAGATAGCATACACGGAAGCTGTTTGGAGCGCCTTCGGTAACGTCCGCTGCGGTAGAGGTCGGGGTTAAGATCGGCATATTATCGGATTTTGCTAAATCCTTAATAGCCATACTTTCGCCTGTCAGTACAGAGCCGACAATTGCGACGACGCCGTCCTGGTCACGCAGACGATTGTACGCGTTGACTGCTTCGGTTGAGTCGCCTTTGGTATCGTAAGAAACGACTTCAACATTCTTTCCGTTGATGCCGCCGTTTGCATTGATCTGTTCTGCGGCCAGCTCGATCCCGTTTTTAGCTGCCACACCGTACATTGCGGTGTCGCCAGTGTAAGGACCTAAAGCACCGATTTTAATGGTATCTCCGCTGCTTCCGCTTCCGGATGAGCTACAGCCAGCAAAGGCGAAAACGGATACACACAAAACACCAACCATTAGAGCACTAATGATTTTTTTCTTCATTTTCTCTTCCTCCTGTGAAAAATAAATTTAAACTTTTACTCATTTTAATATATCCCAGAGAAAATATCAAGGAATATCTGGGTTTTGTATACAATTTTTTATTTTTTCTTGTTTCGCTTTTTATAATCGTCACAGTAAGGATTGATCGCGCAGCTCTCACACTTGGGGTTTCTGGCCGTACACAGCCGCCTTCCATGCCAGATCAGCCAGTGGTGCGCACGGGACCAGTAATCCCTGGGAATATTTTTCATCAGCTCTTTCTCGACCTGGAGAACGTTGTTCCCTTTTGCCAGGCCAATACGCCGGGATACCCGGAACACGTGCGTATCCACCGCGATGGCTGGCACGTCAAAAGCGTTGCTCATAACCACATTGGCGGTTTTCCGGCCAACGCCCGGAAGCTTTATGAGCTCTTCCATAGTCTCGGGCACAACACCGTTGTATTCCGAGAGCAGCATATGGCAGGTCAGAAGAATATTCTTCGCCTTTGTGTTGGAGAGACCACAGGATTTGATTTTTTCCCTGAGCTCTCCTTCATTTAAGGTCAGCAGCTTTTCCGGGGTATTGTACTCCTTGAACAGCTCGCCGGTTACAATATTCACCCGCACATCCGTGCACTGGGCCGACAGCATGGTTGCGATCAGCAATTCAAAAGGGCTGGTAAAATCCAGCCCGCATTTTTCTCCGCCGTAGAGCTTTTCAAGCTCATCCAGCACCTTTTTTCGATTTTCTTTATTCATACTTCTCATCTCCGTAGAGGATCAGCGCCATCATTTCAAGATTCACAGCCCCGGTGTTTTCAACCGCGTGGGCGCTCTCGTGTCCTGTTACCAGAACGTCCCCGGGATTTAATGTCCGCTTTACACCGTTGTCCGTTACCTGGGCCTGACCGCTCAGGATGTAAAAAATTTCCTTTTCGTTCACATGCTCATGACTACCGATGGAGCACCCTGGCTCCACGGTAATCTGGGCATATAATCTTCCCTTGTCACAGAGAACGTCCTGATCCACAACATGCTTGATGTGGATCGTTCCATTTCCTCCGCGCATTTCAAACTTATCATCAATGGTATGTTCTTCATTTTTGATCAGCATTTTGACACCTCAATTATTCTTCCTCAGTGGAAGGTTTCTCATCATCTGGTGTTGTTGGTGTCGGTGTAGACGTTGGTCGCGGTGTCGGTTCTGGCTCTACTGTTGGTTCTGGTGTCGGTGCTGCTGTCGCTTCCGGTGTCGGCGTCGGTGTTGCGGCCGGCGTCGGTGTGGTTATGGGCGTTGTCTGTGTAGACTCTGAAGGCGCTGCAAACTCAGTGACCAGATCATTGTTGATCAGTGACCGGACATAGGAGCCGTAGATACCTGCCGGGATATAACTCCCTGTGCCGACTGGGTCATGTTCAAGGTTACCGACCCACACCGAGGTCGTAATGTTCCCGGTCATACCGGTGAACCATAAATCTTCCTCGTTGTCCGTTGTTCCTGTCTTACCTGCTGTCGGATAAGCCTGGGCCGCACGTCCGCCGGTACCGCTGGTGACAACCTGCTGCAGGATACCCCACATGGAGCTGGCTGTATCTTCAGACATAACCTTTCTGGAGGTCAGGCCAAGCTGGCTCTTATCAAAGACCTGCTTGCCGTTGGTCTGCTCAACCTTAACAATTTTGTAAGGCTCATTATAAACACCGCCATCGTTAAAGCAGTTGAAGGCAGCTGCCATTTCGATTGGCTTGATCCCATTCGTCATCCCGCCCAACGCTGTGGCCAGATTATAGTCGTCTGCGCCAGTGTCCAGATCTCCTGGATTAACAAAAGTTGTAATACCCAGTGTTTTCATCCAGTCGATGGCATTTTCAATGCCAAAGGTATTAAAAACCTTAACCGCCGGGATATTCAAAGAATTGACAAGGGCCTGGGTAATGGTGACATTGCCGCTGTAGCCGCCGCCGTAATTCTTCGGTGAGTAGCCGCCAATATTAATCGGCTCATCCTTGATAATTGAAGACGGTGAGAACACACCCTTTTCGATGGCGCCGCTGTAATAGAGCGGTTTGATGTTAGAGCCAGGCTGTCTCGGTGAGTCCGCCATGTCGATATCCGTGTTTCCAGCGTAGTAGCCCAGTACAGCGCCATCCTTATCCACCGTGACGATGGCGCCAGTGTCGCCATTTTCCTGGCTGAAGCCAGCATTGTCCAGTCCGTTTTCCATAGCGGAAATGGCTGCATCCTGATATCCGGTGTTAATGGTTGTATAAACACGGTAACCGCCGTTCGCGATATTTTCGCGGATCTGTTTAACGGCTTCTTCCTCGTCCACACCCTTCTGCTTCATCACACTTGGCGCGAGAGCCTCGGCGTATTCCTGAAGCGCCGCATTAATGAATGCCCCGTAGCCATCCTTAATATCATCGTTGGTCTGTTCTTCGGACCATGGCATTATAGTGATTTCAGTGGCTGCGGCCTGATCCGCCTGTTCCTGGGTAATGTAGCCTTCTTTTACCATACGGGCAAGTACCTGGGCCTGTCGGTTCTTAGCCGCCTCAAAGTTGGCGTTGGGCGCATAGGCCGACGGCGCCTGGGGCAGACCTGCCAGCATGGCAGACTCGGCCAGATTCAGGTCGGAGACATTTTTGCCAAAATAGGTCTGGGCAGCTGCCTGCACACCATAGGAGGCAGAACCAAAGTAGTATTCATTCAGGTACATTTCAAGGATCTGGTCCTTGGTATATTTTTCTTCCAGCTGCCTTGAAATGGAGATTTCCTTCATCTTACGGTTGACAGAATCCATAAAGCCAGGTTCAGCAACGTCCAGGTCAAAGAGCACTCTGGCGAGCTGCTGGGTAATGGTACTGGCCCCCTGGCCTGTACTGTTTCCGCTGAACAGATTTGAAACCAGTGAACGCATAATCCCGTAGTAGTCGACACCGTGGTGCGAATAGAAACGGGAGTCCTCTGTTGCAATCAGGCCGTTCTGAAGATCCTTTGGAATCTGATCCAAAGAGACGTAGGTCCTGTTCTCAGCTGCCATCTCGGCAATAACCTGGTTATCTGATGAGAAAATCTGCGTCTTTTCCTTTTGCTGATAAGTAAAATCTGAAATATCCTGTCTATTGGCCGCGTAGACCGAAAAGCCTGTCACGACACCAGCAACGATCAAAACCGCCAGTACAATCAGAACGATTTTCCAGGTTGCCATTCTTTTCTTTTTCTTTTTGGGCAGCCCTTTTCTAGGCGCCTTGGGAGCAACTTTCTTTGCTTCTTCTTTACTCATAATTCCACCTTCTTTTTATTCTTTCCTCAATGTTTCTTGAAGTGTTACTAAATCTTCAGTTAATCCTGCGGAAAGTTCCAACTCACCGCTTTTGGGTAAGGTTAAGTTCAACTTTGCAGCGTGCAGGGCCTGCCTGGCCATGCCATAGCTCGGATTCCCATCATGATTGTACAGGCTGTCGCCAATGATGGGGCAGCCAATATATTTTAAATGAACTCTGATCTGGTGGGTGCGTCCGGTTTCCAGTACCAGCTCCACCATCGCAGCATTCCTGTAGCTTTCCAGTACTCTGAAGTGTGTGACAGATTCCTTACCGTCTTCCATGACAATTCTTTCCAGACTGTCCTCAGACGGACGGCCAATGGGAACACGGATACAGCCTTCCTTCTCCTCCGGAACATTGTTCACAAAGGCGATATAAGTCTTTTTAACCGCATCAGTCTTCATTCTGGATTGGATATAATGATGCACATATTTATTTTTCGCGATGACGACAAGTCCGGTAGTGTCCCGGTCCAGACGATTCACAAAACGGATTTTTCCAGGGGTACCTCTCTCCTCCCAGTACCAGGCCACATGATTGGCCAGGGTATCCAGCTGGTGGCTTTTGGTTGGATGCGTCACACAATCAGCATCCTTATTGACCACAAGCACCTCGTCGTCCTCATAAACAATATCTAAGGGTCCCTCAACAGCTTCAATGTCGAACCGCTCCTCCGGGAAGGTAATGACCACCTGGTCTCCTCTCTGCACCGGATCGGTCAGCCAACAGTCCCTGCCGTTTAAAGTAATACTGCCGTCCCGCTTGAGCTGCCTGAGCAGCCGGCTGGAGTAATCATAATGATTGGTCAGCATGTCCTTCAAAGAACCACTTTTTACATCTCCTACTATATAATGATATACAAACTGTCCCTCTTCGGGCATAATCATTACATCACCTCTTCCAAGCATTCACAATCTCAACTATTTATTTTATTGTAAAATAAGAAAATAATCAATCTAATTTTAACACAAATTCATAAATAATGCCAAAAAACATAAAAGAACCTTAGATATAACCGGATTCTTTAAAGCTGACATAGTCTGCCCCGCCGATCACCACATGGTCGAGAACTGGAATCCCCAGCAGTTCGCCTGATTCGAGCAGACGTTTGGTAATGGCCCTGTCCTCCGCACTTGGTTTCGGATCACCCGATGGATGATTATGGGCCAGAATAACCGCAGCGGCATGCTGCCGGATAGCTTTTACAAACACCTCTCTCGGATGCACCAGGGACGCATTGATGGTCCCGATGGAAATGGTTTCTGTCTTAATGACTTTGTTCTTGTTATCCAGCAGCAGAATCATAAAGTGCTCCTGCTTCAGGTAACGCAGCTCATCTGTCAGCAGCGTGGCCACATCCTTTGGCGAACCGATTTTCGGCTGTTCGGGCGGACGGGTATTCACACGCCGTCCAAGCTCTATGGCAGCCTTAATCTGGCAGGCCTTTGCCGGGCCAATGCCCTTGAGCAGCGCGTTGCGGTCGAGCTCCTCGATACTCATGCCAAAAAAGGCTGAGAGGTCGTTGTCAAAGGCCCTCAGAATTCGCTGTCCAAGCTCCACCGCAGTCGCGTCCTGGCATCCTGTCTGAATGATAATGCCGATCAGCTCTGCATTACTGAGACTGTGGACACCGTGTTTTATCAGCTTTTCACGGGGACGCTCATCTCTGGGCATCTCCCGGATTGCCATATGGTCACTATTTTCGGCCATAGGTCACCTCCTCGCACGGTTCTCTTTATTCTAACAGATTTCAAATTTCCTTTCCTAAATAAATTCCTAACATTATGTAATGTTTTGTAACTGAATAATGAACAAAACATTAAGAAAAGCCCCAAAAGGGGCTTTTCCGCTTATTTTTCTTTCAAATCCTCCAGCTGTCCGTTAAAAAAGGAAGTGAGCTGTTTTAAAGCAATTATTAAGTTTTCCAGTCCCTCCTCTGTCAGGACCTCACCGACATTTGAGACCATATTCTCGTGGAATATCCGGTGGTGCATCTCGGCACGCATGCCTTTTTCCGTTAAATAGATTCGTACTACCCTGCGGTCCTTTTCGGAACGCCTGCGGGACAGGTACTCTTTTTTGACCAACACATTCACCGCTGTGGTCAGTGCGCCGACTGTAATCCCGACCTGGGCGGCTATTTCCGTCATCGTGTTCTTTTTGTCTCTCTGCAAAATACTGACTGCTTCTATAATATGTAATTCCTTGACAGAAAGATTTTCAATGCTGCTTTTTAAAAGGGTCTGTTCTTCCAACGATAGGATCTTATTGAAGGTATCGACAAAAAAGGTGTTCAAAGTATCTCTTTGTTCATCATTCATGATTTACCTCTTAAATATTGTATCTTTTTAAATTCATTTTATGTTAAAAGTATCCAAATGTCAATGAAAATACAAAGGCCACAGCAAATTTCAGCTGTGGCCTTAATTTTATGGTTGATCCGTTATCTCTGCGGTGCTGCGCGCCCGTCCCCTGTTCTGAAAATAAGTGAATAAAACGGTAAACAGCATGATTACAACCAGAATGCCCATAAGCACCAGACTGTTCTTATCAAGTCCCATAGCGCCGGTTCCGCTGATGGTGTCCTTAAACAGCCCGACCGAATAAGTCATGGGCATAAACGGGTACAGAAGGTTAAAAAACTTCGGCACCGTCTCCATTGGAAAAGTCCCGCCGCAGGAGGTCAGCTGAAGAATCAGCAGCGCAATGGCCAGAAATTTTCCAATGTCCTTTAAAAAGACAATCAGGAACTGGACAATGGCAATAAAGACCATGGATACCAGACAGCAGGCCAGATAGAAGGCCAGCGGATGGTTAATCTGAAGCCCCAGCCCGAACTGAAGCACAAGGGCCAGAAGTACTGCCTGCATGAGCCCGATCACAAGATAGGAAAAGCTCCGGATAATACGCTTGTCTGAGCGTCTGGACAAGAGCTGGAATTTCTCGTCCGCGTCCAGATAAATGCCAAAGAAAATAATCAGTGCGCCGACCCATAAGGATAAGGAGAGGAAGTAGGGCGCAAAAGCTGTTCCGTAATTCGGCACCGGGTCGATGGCGTCGGTACTGACATTGACCGGGTCTGCCGCGTAGCTGTCCAGACCGCTTAAAGCGCCCAGCTGATCCCGGGCATCGGTCAGGTTGTCGTCTACGCCTGTCTTAGCGGTTTGGAGACCGTCCCTGAGCTGAACAGCGCCATCCCTCAGCTTGACAACACCCGTCCCAAATTCCCGGGCGCCGCCCACGAGGGTAGTGGTGCCGTCACTCAGCGCAGACGCGCCTGAATCCAGGGACTGGGCACCCGCATTCACCTGATTGACACCTTGGCTGGCCTGGGCAGTGCCGTCCGCCAGGGCTCCTGCGCCATCCTTGACCTGTCCGGCTGCCGCGTTTAATTTTCCCGCGCCAGCATCAAGGCTTTTGGCGCCTTTGTCGGCCTGGCTGGCCCCGGCGGCTACCTTATTTGCTCCGTTTTTCAGCGTATCCGCACCGCCAACCAGTTGTCCGGTCGCAGTGTCAAGGCCATCCATCCCCTGCTTCAGGCTGCTGCTTCCTTCCGCCAGCTCCTGTGAGCCCGTCTGAGTTTTCCGGGCTCCGTCAATGAGGGCTGGAATCCCCTGCTGTGGGTCGTTAAGGGCCTCCTGCCCTTCTTTGATCCCGGCAGAGAGGGTATCGAGACCGTCGCCCACCGCCTTACCGCCCGCCTGTAAGGCAGTGATCTGGCTTGGGTCTGTTGCTGCTGCCTGATCGTAAAGCGCTTTAAAATATGGATCATTTAACAGATCCGGGTTATTTGTACCAGCCCCCACAATGCCATCCACCATCTGGCTGGAGCTTGAGATCAGCTGATCCACGCCGGCCTGATAGCCTCCGAATCCGGTCTGAAGCTGCCCCACACCGCTGTCCAGGTCCGTCATGCTGGCATTGACCTTCTGGCTCAGCAAATTCAGTCCGTCTGAAAGCTGGGCAATCCCGTCGCTCAGTGAAGCAGCGCCTGCTGCAACCTGATCTGCGCCAGATTTAGCTTTCTGCTCACCCTGCTGATACTCCCTGACTTTTGTACTGAATTCGCCAGTTCCGGCAGCAAGGTTTTCTGCCCCCTGGTTCAGGGTACCTGTACCTCCCGCCAGTGATGACGCGCCGTCTGCCAGGTCAGAGGTACCGTTTTTCAGCGCTGCTGTGCCATCGGCCAGAGTATTGGCGCCGTCCTGCAGGCTCTGGGCGCCCTGAGCCAGGCTGCGGGTACCGTCTGCCAGGGCAGAGGCACCGTTTGCCAAGGCGTCCGCGCCGCCGCTCAGGGCTGACGCGCCACTTAAAAGGGTACCAGTGCCATCGGCCAGGGTTCCTGTGCCGTCACTCAGCGCGTCCGCGCCATCCCCAAGCTGTCCAAGACCATCCTGCAGGGTTTCCAGCTGTCCGGGAACCTCGTAAAGCTTCCCGCTGAGCTGAGCCACCAGCTCCTTATCCACACTGGCCCTCGTTGACTTTTCAACCTCAAGCACTGCCTTGCTGAGAATCTGGCTGGCCAGGTAGTTCCGCTTTTCATTGGGCGAGTAATAAATTTCTGCCTCGCGTTTGTTTTTGGTGCTGGCCGAAGCAATATCAGAGGAGAAGTCCTCGGGTATACGAATCAGGGCGTAATACTGGCTGCCCTCAGTTCCCTTAACAGCGTCAGCCTCATCGGTTAACACGAATTTCAGGGTACCGTCCTTTTCCAGCTCATCCCACATTTCCTTTCCGAGGTTACGCGATTTACCGTCAATGGTCGCGCCCCTGTCCTCATTGACCACTGCCACCGGCAGGGTATCCAGCCTTGAGTACGGGTCCCAGAAGGCGTCCAGATAGAAAAAACTGTACATAAGGGGAATAATGATCACGCCGAGGATCACGATCCAGGGTAGCCATTTTTTTAAAAGCGATTTTTCTGACCTTTGTTTTTCCATTTTTTATTGCTTCCTTTCTGCTGCGTTTATAGTTTAATAGAGAAGATTATTGACATAATGTGAAAGTATACCAAAAGATATCCCCGCTGTAACCCGACAAACCCCAGCCATTGTCCTGTTTTCATACAAAACAAAAAATCTGTCAGGTAGTCTGACAGATCTAGTCTTTTGTCTATATTCAATCAGCCCCATGGCTGATATGCTTTAATTAAATATAAAATCAGTAGAAAAAACGAAAGGAACAGGCCATGAAATCCTTAGAGATTCGATTGAAAAACGCTGTGTTGGATGTAAAGCTTGACAATATCCTGAGAGGCATTGCCAGATCGCCGGAGCGCTGCGCCCGCAATCTGGTCGACCTTGGTAAAAGCGTCTCCCCAAAAGAGCTGACCCGCATCGAATACAGGCTGCTCTACGACGAGTTTTTAAGGCTGTGCATCTCCTCGGATATCGAGGGAACCAAAAGGAACTTTTTCAGGCATTTCACCCCTGACTAAAGCGCGCTTAAAAACCGCTTTACCGCCAGATTCTTACTGTCCACCACCAGATTTTCAAAACGCTCCTTTAAAAATTCCGGGCTTTCACGCATGCCCTCCTGCGCCCAGGCAACAATGATCCCCACTGTTCCGTAGGAAAAAAACGAAGCGATAAAGTCCATGTCCTCAAGTTTAATTTCCTTTTCGCCGCTGAGATTTGCGATGATCTCCTTAAACAGCTCCTTTGCCACCGAAAAGAGGTAGGCCTCAAACTCCTTCTGTCCTGAGGCTTTAAAGGCGTTGATGTAAAAATAATCCTCTTTCTTCATCTGCGTCAGCATCCTGTAAATACGGGAGCTCCAGTTCTCAAAGGTCAGGCCCTCTGTCATGACAGAAATGGCCTCATTATAATAAATCCAGTCCAGCAGCTCATATTTGTCCTGAAAGTGGTAGTAAAAGGTCTGCCTGTTCAGCCCGCAGCTTTTGGCGATATCTGAAATAGTGATTTTATCAAAGCTCTTAATGCGCATCAATCCCTTAAAGCCATCCGCGATGGCCTGTTTTGTTATCAATGATTCCGACATGGTTTTTTCCTCCGTTATGCTGAAAAAACCGGTGCTGCAAAAGCATACACCGGTTAATTAAAAATTCTATTGAAAGGCATTTTTTACCTTGGACCAGAATTTTTTACCTTCCTGGTGATTGTCATTGCCTGTTTCTTTGTCAAAAGCTCTCAATAATTCTTTTTGTTTCTTATTCAGTTTGCGCGGCACCTCAACTCTGACCGTAATGTACTGGTCACCGCGTCCGCGTCCGTTGACGTTCGGCACACCCTTACCCTTTAGTCTGAAGACCTTGCCGGTCTGGGTGCCTTCTGGAACCTTCAGCTTAACCTTGCCATCCACAGTCGGTACCACCAGCTCAGCGCCCAGGGCTGCCTGCGCAAAGGTCACAGGGATTTCCAGGTAAACATCGTCCTCCTCACGCTTGAAGATCGGGTCTTCCTTCACGCTGATATAAACGAAAAGGTCGCCCTTTCCGCCGCCGCGCGCGCCGGTGTTGCCCTCTCCGCGAAGCGGAAGGATGGAACCATTATCTACGCCTGCCGGAATCTTGATGTTGATGGTCCGTTCCTTTTCCTGGATACCGGAGCCATGGCAGGTATGACAGGGGTCATCGATGATTTCGCCCTCGCCGTGGCACTTGTCACAGACGGTGGTCTGCTGGATAGTGCCAAAAGGGGTCTGCTGACGGATATAGATCTGCCCGGAGCCGCCGCACTTATCACAGGTATGTGCTTCACTGCCCGGTTCCGCGCCGGAGCCATGACAGGTCGGACATTCTTCCTGACGCTTGATTTTAATCTTCTTTTCAGTTCCAAAAACGGCTTCTTTAAATGAAAGATTGATGTTAATCTTCATATCAGAGCCACGGCTTGGACCACGTCGTCCTCCGCCGCCTCCGCCAAAACCGCCGAAGCCGCCAAAACCGCCGCCTCCGCCGAAAGAACTGAAAATATCGCTGAAAATATCCTCAAAGCCACCTCCGCCGAAACCGCCGTAGGAGCCGCCGCCAGCGCCGCCAAAGCCGCCTTCCATACCCGCGTGACCGTACTGGTCATAGGTCGCACGCTTGGTTTCGTCACTTAAGACCTCGTAGGCTTCATTGGCTTCCTTGAATTTTTCTTCAGCCTCCTTATCGCCCGGGTTCTTATCCGGGTGATATTTCATGGCCATCTTGCGATAGGCCTTTTTTATTTCATCTGCGCTGGCGCTTTTTTCAACGCCCAGCACCTCGTAGTAATCTCTTTTTTCACTCATGCTTCTATTCACCTCGCCTCATATTGTAACCTAAAAGGCCCAGCCTGTAAAGAATCATTATTAAAGATGGCAGCCATTACAGCTGCCATCTCCTAAAGTCTATCTTATTGTCGGGCTCACAGCGGACGTCTTACTTGTCGTCGTCGCTGACTTCTTCGTATTCAGCTTCTACGACGTCATCGTCGCCCTTCTGGTCAGCAGACTGCTGTTCCGCGGTCTGTTCCTGAGCGGTCTGTTCGTACATTTTCTGAGCGATCGGATATAAAGCTTCGTTTAATTCTTCGATGGCTTTATTGATTGCCTCAACGTCTTCGCCTTCACCTGCGGTCTTAACCTTATCAATGGCGGCGGTTACCTTGCTCTTTTCATCGTCGGTAATCTTGCCTTCCATGTCCTTCAGGGACTGTTCTGCCTGGTAAGCAGTTGAGTCTGCGTTGTTCTTGGCTTCGATCAGGTCTTTTGCTTTTTTATCTTCAGCTGCGTGCTGTTCAGCTTCTTTTACAGCCTTGTCGATATCATCTTCACTCATGTTAGTGGTTGATTTGATCACAACATTCTGAGATTTGCCGGTGCCTAAGTCCTTGGCAGATACGTTGACAATACCGTTGGCGTCAATATCAAAGGTTACTTCGATCTGTGGAATACCACGTCTTGCAGCCGGGATACCAGTTAACTGGAAACGGCCCAGAGTCTTGTTGCCAGAAGCCATTTCACGTTCACCCTGTAATACATGGATGTCTACAGCAGTCTGGTTGTCAGCAGCGGTAGAGAATACCTGGCTCTTCTTGGTCGGGATGGTGGTGTTGCGTTCGATCAGTTTTGTGAATACGCCGCCCAGGGTTTCGATCCCTAAGGAAAGCGGGGTAACGTCGAGCAGGAGCACGTCGTTGACTTCGCCGGCCAGTACACCACCCTGGATAGCTGCGCCAATGGCAACACATTCGTCAGGGTTAATGCCCTTGTAGGCATCTTCACCGGTTAAGTTCTTAACCGCATCCTGTACTGCCGGGATTCTTGTGGAACCACCAACCAGGATCACCTTGTTCAGTTCGTTTTTGCCAAGGCCTGCGTCGCTCATCGCTTTTGAGACAGGTCCTTCAGTTTCTCTTACAAGACCAGAGGTTAACTCGTCGAATTTCGCTCTTGTCAGGGAGAGTTCCAAATGCTGCGGTCCTTCTGCGGTTGCAGTGATAAACGGCAGGTTAATGTCGGATTTCATAACGCTGGAGAGTTCGATTTTAGCCTTTTCAGCAGCTTCTTTCAAACGCTGTAACGCCATTTTATCAGATTTCAGGTCGATACCGTGGGATTTTTTGAATTCATCCGCCATCCAGTCAATGACCTTGTTGTCAAAGTCGTCGCCGCCAAGGTTGTTGTTCCCGTTGGTCGCCTTAACTTCGAAAACGCCGTCGCCTAATTCCAGGATGGATACGTCGAAGGTACCGCCGCCAAGGTCATAAACCATAATTTTCTGGTTGTCTGCCTTGTCAAGACCATAAGCCAGTGAAGCAGCGGTTGGTTCGTTGATGATACGCAGTACATCTAAGCCGGCAATTTTACCAGCATCCTTGGTTGCCTGTCTCTGAGCATCGCTGAAGTAAGCAGGTACCGTGATAACAGCCTTGGTAACTGTTTCGCCAAGGTAGGCTTCTGCGTCTGATTTTAATTTCTGCAGGATCATTGCAGAGATTTCCTGCGGTGTATAGCTCTTATCGTCGATGGTTACCTTATAGTCAGTCCCCATGTGTCTCTTGATGGAAGCGACTGTACGGTCCGGATTGGTGACAGCCTGACGTTTAGCTACCTGGCCGACCAGTCTTTCACCGTCTTTGGTGAATGCGACAACGGACGGCGTTGTACGGTTCCCTTCTGCATTTGGGATAACAACCGGTTCGCCACCTTCCAAAACAGCTACGCAAGAGTTTGTAGTACCTAAGTCAATACCAATAATTTTTTCTTTACCCATAATATATGTCCTCCTATTGATTCGAAAGTTTGTTTTCCAGATTTAATTGCCGACCGGATGGCCGGACTTTGCGTCGTTTCCAAAACGCCGACGCCATGCGTTTTTTTACTTCTGATTAACCTTAACCATTGCGGGTCTTATGACCTTGTCCTTAAAAGTGTAGCCCTTCTGGAAAACCTCCAGAACAACCTGATCATCTTTTTCAGGATCTTCTCCAACAGCAACGCCGTGGTGGAAGTTCGGATCAAAGGCAGTGCCCACGCAGTCAATTTCCTGCAGGCCTTCCTCATTCAGAACACCGATTAACTGCTTGAAAACCATCTGGACACCCTCGCGGTATTTATCCGCATTGTCATCATCGGCTGCCGCTTCGGCGCGGTCCAGGTTGTCAAGCACTGGTAAAAGCTTTGTGACAAAGCCTTCAAGAGCAAACTGGTAAATGTCGGTCTTTTCCTTCTGCGTTCTTTTTTTATAGTTTTCAAAATCCGCCTGAAGGCGCATAAGACGCTCCATCGCTGCTTCCTCAGCTTTGGCCGCTTCATTTACCGATTTTTCAACATCCTCAACAGCTTCCTCTGCTGCCTGTTCTTCTGTTGTCTGTTCCTCTGCTGCCTGCTTCTCCGTAGCTTTTTCCTTAACGGTTTCGTCTACGTTTTGTTCCATCTTTTCTTCCTTAGCCATTTAACCACCTATTTCATTAATAATTTTGTTAAGTTTGTGTTCAGTTCATTTCTTATATAATCAAGAACCGAGGAGACATTGTCATAATTCATCCTCGTTGGTCCTATGACCCCAAAAGCACCTACGGTCTTTCCTTCCAGCTCGTAGGTTGTTGTAATAATACTGAATTCCTTCAGATTCTCATTATCATTTTCATCCCCGATGCTGATGTTAATCACCTGACTGGTGTCATCATTTGAAAGGATACCCGCCAGCAGCGGTTTCTCCTCAATCACATTGACCAGGTGACGGATTTTTTCCACATCACTGAATTCAGGATAATTGAAAAGATTTGTCAGACCCATGGAGTGGATGTCTGAAGCCTCTTCCATCAAAGTATCCCTTAATACCGGAAGAATTTCCCGGAGCAAATTGCTTTCGTCCGGAGACAATTCCTGAATCTGATCAACCAGCTCCATATTAATTTCCTGGAAGGAAATATTTTTGAGGAAGCTGTTTAAGACATTACTCAGTTTCAGAGCCAAAGTGGTGTCAATTTCCTGCGAAAGGGTCATTTCAATGTTCTTTGCCATCCCTTCATAGGTGACCACAATGAGTAAAACCCGTTCCTTAATTAAAGGAACAATCTGTACGTGCTTGCAGTTAAAGCAGGAAACCCGCGGCGACAGCACAACAGAGGTGTAGTTTGTCAGCTGGGACAGCACCTTTGCCGTGTGGTTCATGGTGTTATCCAGCTCCCTTGTTATTTTAAGATACCCATTATGGATGTCATTTCTCACAACCTTAGCTAATTTTTGAATTTGCATGATCTCATCGACATAATAGCGGTATGCCAGCTGAGTCGGAATTCTTCCAGATGAGGTGTGCGGCTGCATTAAAAAGCCCAGGTCTTCGAGATCAGCCATTTCGTTCCGGATGGTCGCAGGGCTGATGCCAAGGTTATAACGCTTTGACAAGGTCCGGGAGCCTACCGGTTCGGCGGTATTGATGTAATCCTTAATGATTACCTCCAATATCTTCTTCTTTCTCTCTTTCAAGTCCATTTTGTTCACCTCTTTATTAGCACTCGTTACATGTGAGTGCTAATATCTTGACTATAATATACCACCAGGGTCTTACTTTGTCAATAGATTTCTATAAGATAAATGTCAAGTTTTTAAGATTTAAACATTATTTAAGCAAGGCCGTCCACGGCGTATTCCACCACAGCAGACCCACTCTAAACAAAGGCTACAAACACCTGATTCGCCAGGTCCTGCCCCTTTGGGGTAAGCCGGATCACCTGATCCTCACGCGTGAGAAGGCCCCGCTCTACAAGGCTTCCGATTTCCTCAAAATCCTCAAAAAAACTACTGCCAAACAGTTCCCGGTAATCCGCATCATCCACACCGCACATGCGCCGCAGGCCCAGAAACATAAAGTCGCCCTTTTTCTCCTGGGCGTCCAGAGTATGCGCCTCGAGCACCGGGGCTTTTCCCTGCGTGACCAGAGCGCAGTAGTCTTCCATATTCATCACATTGGTTCGGCGCTCTTCCTTGTAATAGGAGGCTGCCCCCAGTCCAAAGCCCACATAGGGCTTCATCACCCAGTACAGGCTGTTGTGACGGCTTTCCCAGCCATTTCTCGCAAAGTTTGACAGCTCATACTGCTCAAAGCCGTTCTCAGCCAGACCATCAATGATGGCGTGCTGCATCTGCCGTTCAAGCCCCTCGTCCGGCACCGGCAGCTTTCCCTGGCGGTACAGCGTGTCAAAGGCTGTTCCCTCCTCGATTTTCAGGCTGTAGCAGGAAATATGCTTTATGGGCGCAAAGGCGGTAAGCCGGTCAATATCCTGCCGCACATCCTCCAGGGTCTGCCCCGGCAGGCCGAACATCAAATCCGCTGAAATATTCTCAAATCCCGCGCCTACCAGCAAATCAAGAGACGCCACGAAATCCGCGCAGGTGTGGATACGCCCCAGAGCCTTCAGCCCCCTGTCGCTTGTGGTCTGGAGACCCATGCTCACACGGTTGAGGCCCATGCTGCGGTAAGCCCGGCATTTCGCATCGGTCAGGGTTCCAGGGTTCGCCTCAATGGTCGCCTCAATGGCCGCCTCTGGCAGCTTAAAGCACTCACGGATACAGTCCATGACCTTTCCGATATAACCGGCCGCCACATAGGAGGGCGTGCCCCCGCCAAAATAAACCGTTCCCGCGGGCAGCCTGCCATGCTCAGCCGCGAAGGCCTTTATCTCAAGGCAGACCGCGTCAAAATAGCGCCCGGCCTCAGCCTCGCCAAGACCTGCCCATGAGGGAAAGTCACAGTAACGGCACTTCTGCCGGCAGAAGGGGACATGCACATAAATTCCGACATTTTCCATTAAAACGCTCCTTTTTATAAAATATGATGAAAAAACAAATTGTCACCAGGACAAATTTAAGTCTTTATGTTACAATATATTCTATATAATAAAGTAGAAAGAGTCAAAGGAGTGAACATATGAAAAAATTTGTAGGCATTGGGGCGCTTATTGCCGCGGCTGCCGCAGTCCCATATCTGATTCATAAAAAACGCCAGAAAAAGCTTCAGGCAGAAGATTTTAGCCAGAACGACAGCCTCCCGCTTCCAGAGAAAAACCCCTGGGAAACCGATTTTAAGGACGAAGACCACCTGATCTTCTGTGACGAGTCCAACCTGGGCAAGCGGCTGATCCAGCTGGAAAATTCCATCAATATCCGCGATATCGGCGGCTATACCGGCCTGGACGGACGCAGGACAAAATGGCGCAAGGTGATCCGCAGCGAGGAGCTGGCCCACCTTTCCGATAAGGATGTGGAATACTTTGAGGAACTCGGCCTCAAGCATGTCTTTGACTTCAGGGACGCGCCTAAAGCCAAGGCCATGCCGGACAAGCTGCCCTCCACCGCAGATTACAAAAACATTCCGGTGCTCAAAAATATTCCCTTCAGCCACAACGAGATCGACTTTACAGCCCCTGACGGCATTGATGCGTTCATGCGCAAAATCTACCGCTACCAGGTCGAAAACGCCGCTCCGCTTTACGCAGAAATCCTCAAGGTCATGACCGACCCCAACCAATACCCCATCCTGTACCACTGCACCAACGGAAAGGACCGCACCGGCTTCATGACTGCCCTCATTCTGCTGATCTGCGGTGTACCGGAGGAAACCATCATCTCGGATTACTCCCTGACCAACCTGACCTTCGATGAAGCCTTCGAGGTTCTCGGCACCATCATGGCCGATGAAATGAACGAGGCCAAGGGTATTTCCAAAGACCAGCTCAAGGATTTCTTTGGCGTCAAGCCTGAATGGCTGAAGATCCAGCTGAACTACATCAAGGAAAACTACGAAAATGTCGACGCTTACCTGCTTGATAAAACCGATCTGACAAAAGAAGATCTGGACAAAATCCGCGAAAACATGCTGGAAGCGCCAAGCGTATAAAAAACAAAACGGACGGCAGATCTGCCGTCCATTTTAATTGGAGAAACATCATGCAGACCCATCGCCTGTTCGAAATTATCTACCTGCTTCTGGACAAGGGGCAGATGACCGCCAGCGAGCTGGCAAACCATTTTGAAGTCTCTGTCCGCACCATTTACCGGGACATTGACCGCCTGAGCGTTAGCGGCGTCCCCATTTACACCAACGTGGGAAAAAACGGCGGCATCGCCCTCATGGACGGGTACACCCTGGATAAGTCCATCCTGAGCGACGCTGAGCAGAATGAAATCCTCATGGCCCTTCAAAGCCTTAAAGCCGTCGAGTACCCGGACCCTGACGGCCTGCTCACCAAACTGGGAACTTTTTTTAAAAAGAACCAGCAAAGCTGGATCGAGGTGGATTTTACGGGCTGGGGCGGTTCCATACAGGACCGGAAGCGCTCAGACGAGCTCAAAAACGCCATTCTCAACCGGCGCACCATCCACTTTTCCTACTGGAGCGCCGACGGGAAGAAAAGCGAGCGCACCGCTGATCCCATCAAGCTGCTGTTCAAAGGCCACAACTGGTATCTTCAGGCCTACTGCCATACGAGACAGGACTACCGCGTGTTCAAGCTGTTCCGCATCCAGGACCTGCAGGTGCTGGGGGACACCTTTGAGCCCTATCCCGCCGTCCCCTTTACCGAAACAGCTAAAACCGTCATGACCCCGCTCCACTTTACCATCCTTAAAAACCGGGCCTACCGGGTTTACGACGAGTTCGCCGGTGCCCAGGTTACCCCGCTGCCCGGGGGCGACTTTGACGTGCGCACCTGTCTGCCTGTGGACAACTGGCTCATAGGCTACCTTCTTTCCTTTGGCGGCGACCTGATCCTCCATTCCCCCAAACCCCTCTGCGCGTCCCTGAAAGAGGAGCTTGAAAAAGCTCTGGCCCATTATACCTGATACCAGCACACCCGGCTTTACAGACGTCTCAGATACTCCTCATCCCCGAGCAGTTCCCGCTTCACCCTGTCCAGCGCACGGCTGCACTGTTTATGGACAGTGGAGCGGCTCTTCCCCCTTTTCCTGGCGATCTCGGCGTAGCTGATACCTTCCATGAAATGCCGGCAGACCGCCTCATAGGTTTTCTGCTCCATCTTTTCTTGCATCACCTCCAGCACCTTCTGCGCCATACAGCCTCTGATGGCCAGCTCCTCCGTATTCTCCTCAGCCGGAAGCTGGTTCTTTTTCACGCACTCCCCTCTCTGGACTCCGGCTGTTTTTTCATCCATCGAGTAGATAAACCGCCTTTTCTCAAGTCCAATGCGCCAAATCCGGTTTGAAATCATAAACCGCAGACGGTTTTTAAGGTAATACCGGAAATACACATGCCGGTACTTTTCCGTGTCAAAATCCTCAATGGCCTCCAATATCTGCAAGCAGGCCTCCTGGTACATTTCCTCCCGCTCCTCTTTATCATAAAAAGACCGGTAAACCATGCTGTAAGCCATGGGCTTGAAAAGATTGACCACTGCCAGCTTCATGTCCTTGTCGCCCCGCTTAGCCATCTCGATAAAGCGGAGGATCTCGGCCTGGTTGTCCTGCTCATTCACCGCTTGCATTTTCATCCCTCCTCTGCTCAGGCGGCAGGGTTTTCTGAGCGGCCAGCTCCCCGATCATGCCGCGCACACTTTCCGGAAGCTCCTCAAGGGCGCGTTTACGCCCCCGGCTGGCCCGGTAGCTGCGCATAAAATTGGACTGAATGACCGAGTGAAAGGTGCCCGCCTCCATCAATGCCCACTCCCGGAGGCTGGCCGGAGAGCCCACAATGCCGCGGATATCCTCCGGCAGCTTGTCGAATTCCTCCTCGGCGTACCAGGCCGAATTTTTAACCGCCCTGGAAAGCTGGTTCCAGGCCTCCATTTCCGAGAGCTCCGGCGGCGCGGTGAGCAGCCTCAGCTTGTCCAGAACCATGCCCACAGAGGGCGGAAAACCCTTAGTGTCACTGGCGATAAAGGCCCGCACCGCACCGGATACCAGCCCGTACTCATACTCCTCAAACATCCCCTGCCAGAGGCTGACCACAGTTTTCAGGTCCTCCTCCGACTGGTTATTGTAATAATAGGGATAGGCCGCCCTGATGACCGCCAGAATTTTTAACGTTTCGTTTCGGTTCACATTTCCTCCTCATCGCTTAACATTTTTAAAAAAGGATTGGTGGTTTCCTTTTGTCTCTTTTTGTCTGGTTTGTTCTGTTTATAGAATGTGGTACTGCCGCCTGTACGGCTCCCTGTCTCACTGCCCGCACCACTGCCTGTACTGCTGCCTGTACTACTGCCCTTACTGCCGCGCGCCTCCCGGACCCGCAGGGATACCGGATAAATGTGATATTTTGCCGGTATCACCCCAGACGATCCGGGCAGGTAGTCAATGAGCTCCCTCTCTTTAAGCACCTTCCGCGCCTTATGGATTCCACTGTCCGAAAGCCCCGAAAAAGCCTGCAGCGTCATATTCGGCGCTGTAAACCAGCTCTTCCAGCCACAGAGGTTATTGATCATCATGAGCCCGTGCCACAGGGATATCTGCCCGGAGGCCAGAGGCCTCAGCAGCAGATAATCCCGCATGGCGTTGAGCTCCGCCAGGTAGTTAAGCCCCATTCTCCACCTGCTCCAGCATCTCCTCCAGCTTTTGGCAGCGGCGGTGCGTGCCGATCAGCACACGGGCCAGTGTCCCGGCCTCACAGCCGTATTCCTCGGCTGGAACCGGTTCACTCCCCTCCTCATAGTGGTAAAGGATGGAGGTCTTTGCGTCCCCCTTATGCAGCATTTCCAGGGCGTGTACCTTTCGTTCAAACTGCTCCTTCGCCCATTCCATTTTTACATCGTCCTTTATAAACAGCAGCAGCCCGCGCAACCCCTGCATGTTCACCATCCACATGTGGCGGTGCCTTCCCCCAAAATACACCCGGCGCTTGCACTTGCTTCCCAAAACGATGAGCCCGGCCAGCTTGCTGGCTGAGGTCTGGCCGAGCAGGGGCAGGATCGGGCTCAGCGCCAGCCATACCTCCGGCCCGGACAGGC
>OCAG01000292.1_pt1 | contig 47565 bp, 35 predicted proteins | sample 1477111 | NCBI WGS metagenome assembly OCAG01 (sample SAMEA2580288, study PRJEB22360) | human gut metagenome | biome: human gut; feature: human-associated habitat; material: faeces | place: Denmark | collected 2008/2010 | reverse complement strand
AATCCCAATGCGCCGGCGGCACGGGGGGCGGGGCCCGCCGCCACGCCCCCGGACATGGCGCCGGCAGCTGCTCCGGCCATCGCGCCCATGGTGGAGGACACCGTGCGGGGCATGACATTGCCGCGTGCGTCCAGTGACGTCTCAGCGGCCTGCCCATGCCGACTCGCCGCGTGGGCGAACGGGTCATCCCCCGCATACCGGTCAAGTGACGCGTCATCCGTCTTCTCCGCGGACTTGCGCCGGAACAGACGGGAGAACCATCCGCCCTTCACGTCCCCGGAGTCCGACTCAGTTTCGTCCGTACCGTCATGGGCGGGGACACCCTCGGCGAACGCCAGGGTCTCATCGCCGTCACCCACACGCACCTCGTTGGGGAACTGATCCTGTTGCGCGGCCGAATCCGGCTCATGCCGAGGATGCAGGGAACGCTGCGAGATCATGGCAGCGATGGTGCGGACGCGATCCGGCACCTGAGTGACATGGGTGCGGGTGATCATCAGCAGCGAGAACAAGCCGACCACCACGAAGACGATAACGGCGAACACCTTCGACAATCCCCATGCCAAAGGCGAGCCCAGCACGAAACCAAGCAGTCCGCCGGCCCTTTGCAGCAGGCCGATGTCGAACGAACGCGCGTCGGCGGCCACGACCACGTCGATGATCGAGCAGACGGACCACAACAGTATCGCCCAGCCGCTCACCACGCGGGGGTTGTCGGAATTCTTGCCGCTGTTGCGCATCAGACGGATGGCCACGATCACCAGCAGCACCGGCAACACGACGCTCATCACGCCCAGCACGCCGGCCGAGAACGCATGCAGCACCCGGCCGATGATCCCGTTCACGCGGAACCATTCGGAAGCGCAGAAGAATACGGCGAGCACGATCAGCAGGAAGCACAGGCCATCCCGGCGATACACGGGGTCGAATTCACCCACTCCGGCAACCGACCGAACCAGTGAGCCGAAGCCGCGCGGAACCGCGAGAATGATCCGCTTCCACAGCGGCTCCTCGACCGGGGTGCGGGCATCGTCCCCCATGCCGCCACGCCCGCCGGAAGCTCTCTTCCCGGTCTCGCCGACGCGCGACGAAGCACGCTGCGTGCGGGTGCCACGCGGCGAGTCGTTGGAAGGACCATTGCCTGATGAGGATGTTGTTCGTGCCATAGCGTCTTCAGATTCTACCCATCACCCGTTATTTCCCGATCAATTCGCGTCAAAACCCGCGCGAGGGGCATCGGCGCATGTACCATCTAACTATGACTCCAGCAGAACGTGCGAGCGCAGTCGCATTTGCACTCAAAAACTGCGCATTGGAAGCGATGACGCCGGGCGATGCGACGATGCGCGCCGCGGCGGGATACGAGCAGGGCGACAACGACGTATCCGCTCTGATCGACGCCGCGGACCGGGAGACCTCCGGGATCGTCAGCGGCAGGCTCGCCGACGGGAGCCTTGACGATCATGCCACCGACCACGCCAGCAGCGTGTTCGCCCGAACGGTGCTGTTGGCTGAACGCCGTTGGAATCCGAGCGGCGACATTGCCGAGCTCATCGCCATCCACCGGGGACTGTTCGACGGCGTGTTCTCCGACGCCGGACAGCTGCGCACCTCGAACGTCACCCGCGAGGTCACCGACAAGCGGCATCAGGCCAAGAACCCCGAGGCGTTCTTTCCCGCGCAATTGATCGAGACCGGCGCCTTGAACATCTCGACCGAGCTTGCCGACAAACGCAACCTGGACAACCTCGACCGGGGCGTGTTCGTCCGGGAGCTCGCCCACGTCTACGACGAACTGGGCTACCTGCACCCGTTCAAGGGAGGCAACGCCATGACGCTTCGCATCTTCGCGTCCCGTCTCGCGCATGACGCCGGGTGGGATCTCGACTGGGGAGGCGTGACGCGCGAGTCATACAAGCAGGCGAAACACGCCGCATATCGAGGTGACATCAACGCCTTCAGCCAGATGTTCGCCGACATCGTGCGCCCCGCGAACCCCACGCGGGTCTTCCTGATCGCCGGCTGGGAGCAGGGGCCCGCCCACTGACCGAAGCCGCGGCGACTCTGTTGCCGGTCACCACGGGGTACCGGTCGCCACGGGCCGCTCTGCCATTACTGCAGGTCGCCCAGATGATGTTGCGTATACTCGTCCGCCTGCGCATCGATCGGGTCGTAATCGCCCGCGTCGGCATGGTCGATAACGGCCATCGCGTTATCCACCAGTCGCGGATTGAGCGCATGGAGCCAATGGATGCGCGGGTCACGCCCGAACCATCCCATCTGCTTGCGGGCGAGCCGTTTGGTCTTCTGCGCGATGTCTCGGAACGTGTCATCCAGATCGCACAGCCCGTCCAGGTAATCGATGACTTGCTGATAGCCCAGCGCCCGCCCGGCGGTCGCTCCCAGATGGGGGCGGATCCGCTCCACCTCTTCGATGAAACCACCCTCCAGCATCTGCTTGGTGCGGATGTCGATGCGCTGGTCCAGCTCCTCGCGGGGCAGGTCCAGCCCGATCTGCACTGAGGCGATGACGTACCGGTAGCGGGGCAGGCTGGCGGAATACGGACGCCCGGTCACTTCGATGACCTCCAACGCGCGGATGGTACGACGCGGGTTGTGGGGGTCCATGCGCGACGCGGCCTGAGGGTCCTTCGCCCGCAACTCGTCGAACAGCGCTCCGGCCCCCTCGCTGCGCTCACGTTCCTCCAGTCGCCTGCGCACATCAGGATCGGTGCCGGGGAACGAGATGTCGTCGATGGCGGCCCGCGCATACAGGCCGGACCCGCCGACGAGAATGGGGCGGATTCCGCGTGATTGCAGGTCATGGATGGTGGCTCGCGCTACCTGCTGGAATCTGGCGACCGACATGGCCTCGTCCGGATCGATGATGTCGAGCAGATGATGCGGAACCGCCGCCTGCTCGTCCGCGGTCGGTTTGGCCGTGCCGATGTCCATGCCGCGGTACATCTGGTAGGCGTCCGCGTTCACTATCTCGGCCCGCTCCCCCCGTTCCGCCAGCGCCCGGGCGACGGCGATGCCGAGGCCGGTCTTGCCGGACGCGGTCGGCCCGACGATGCTGACGACCCTCGGCATCGCCACGGACGGGTTTGCTGACCGGCCTTCGGAGCCTGACGAGGCCGGGCCGGTCACGTTCGACGCCATGTCATTATTCGTCAATTTATCGGTCATGGTCACATCGTTCATGGTCTCGTTCATGGTCTCACTCATGATGTCGTCTCGCTTATATCGCGGTGTCTGTCCCGCTCACCGGCGGACCGCATACGTCTGGCCGGCGTTGACATCCGGGTCGGCGATGAGATTGTGGCGACCGGCATGGGTGACGGTCGCGGTCACGAAATCACCGATCTGCGGCATCGGCTCGCCGTCCGGCACGCCGATATGCACCAGCACGCCGGTCCGTTCACGACCGGTGACGCGATGTGTCGCGGAATCCTTCTTGCCTTGGGCCCCGGTAATCATCACTTCGACGTCACGGCCCTCGAACTTGGCGAGCTCCTCTTCCGTGATCTGCTCCTGAAGCTTCACCAGCCGGTCGAACCGTTCCTGCACGACCTCATGCGGGACCTGCTCCATTTCGGCCGCGGGGGTTCCGGGACGCGGCGAGTATTCGAATGTGAACGCCGACTGGAACCTCGCCTGACGCACCACATCCATCGTCGCCTCGAAATCCTCGTCCGTCTCGCCAGGGAATCCGACGATGATATCGGTGCTGATCTGCGCGTCCGGCATCGCCTCGCGCACCTTGCGCAGGATATCCAGGAACTTGGCGGAACGGTAGGAGCGACGCATCGCACGCAGGATCTTGTCGGAGCCCGACTGCAACGGCATGTGCAGCTGGTGCATGACGTTCGGCGTCTCGGCCATCGCCGCGATCACGTCGTCGGTGAACGCCGCCGGATGAGGCGACGTGAAACGCACACGCTCCAATCCCTCGATGTCTCCGCAGGCCCGCAGCAGCTTGGAGAACGCATACCGGTCGCCGATGCCGTAACCGAACGAGTTGACGTTCTGGCCGAGCAGCGTGACCTCCTTGGCGCCTTCATCCACGCATCGGCGAATCTCCGCAAGGATGTCGCCGGGACGGCGGTCATGCTCCTTGCCACGCGTGGTGGGCACGATGCAGAACGTGCACGTGTTGTTGCAGCCGATCGAGATGGATACCCAGCTCGACACCTTCGAAGCGCGGGCGACCGGCAGCTGACTGGGGAAATAGTCCAGCTTGTCGGCCACTTCGACCTGGCAGGTCCCCGCCATGCGGGCCTGATCCAGCAGGCGCGGCAGCGAGCCGATGTTCTTCGTGCCGAACACCGCATCCACCCACGGCGCCTTCTGTGCGATCCTCTTGCGGTCAAGCTGGGCCATGCATCCGCCGATCGCGATCTGCATGTTCGGATGCGTGCGCTTGAGGTCCGCCCACAGGCCGATGGTGCCGTACATGCGTTCCGCGGCGTTCTCCCGCACCGCGCACGTGTTCATGATGATCAGGTCGACGTCCTTGTCCGCCGCCTGTTCCTCGGTCGCCGGGATGTATCCGTCATCTTCGAGCACACCGGCGATTCGCTCGGAATCATGCACGTTCATCTGGCATCCCAGCGTGTGCACGTAAAATACGCCCTTGCCGCGCCCCGTTGTGGCGCCAAGGGTCGGGTCCGTCAATGTGGAGGTGCGCTCCGACTCGGTCATCATGTCTTCGTTCATAGTCAACCATCGTAACGATTGCCCAAGCCAGCACCAGCGTGCTGCGATTTTTCAGTTCCTCCGCAAGAGTTCGGCTATGATGGTGAACCGTGATACTTGACCGACAAAGCCGCATCAACACGAATGACCTGAAAACCCGACTCGATGCCGTGGGCATGGACCGGGGGTCTTTTTCTCCGGAAGAACTCACCGAATTCGTGAATCTCATGCAAGTCTACGAAGGCGCGATGTATGAGATAAGCACCAAACTGGAGATCCTTGATTCGGAGTTCCAGGTGCGGTTCTCGCATGATCCCATCCATCACATGGAACGCCGTCTCAAGTCGGTGAACTCGATCCTCGGCAAGCTCAAGCGCAAGACGCTGCCGGTGACCGTGTCGTCGATCAAGGACAACCTGTTCGATGTGGCAGGCATCCGCGTGATCTGCAACTACCGCGACGACGTGTACTCCGTGTCGAACTATCTGTCGGCGCAGAACGACATCTCCGTGCTGCGGGTCAAGGACTACATCAAGAACCCCAAACAGAACGGCTATCGGTCGCTGCACGTCATCTATGCGGTGCCCGTGTTCCTCTCATCCGGCGCCCACTACACCCCGGTGGAGGTCCAGTTCCGCACCATCGCGATGGATTACTGGGCGAGTCTGGAGCACGCCCTGCGCTACAAGACCGATCTGCCGGATGCAAAGCTCGCCGAGCACTCGCAGACGCTGCTTGATTGCGCGCGGAGCCTGCAGAACATCGAGACCCAGATGCAGAACATCCACCGCGACATCAACGGCGCGCCGCAGGTCGAGGAGACACCGAAAGCCGACTAAGCCGGTCGAATCGGCCCCCGTCACGCATCCTCCGCCCTCGCTGACGGGAACGGATCCGTCTGACGGCCGATCAGCGGGATTCTGTCTTTCTTGTTTTCCGGTCGCATTCCCCGATCGCGTTCACTGATCCCGTTTTCCGGTCTTGTTCACCGCCAATCGTCTGCGGCCGACACCGGGCATCTGCGCGAGCACGATACCCGCGAAGATCAGCGCACAGCCGAGGTATCCGCGTACCGTCATCGTCTCGCCCAACAGCAATGCGCCGCCGATGACCGAGAACACCGATTCCAGCGACATGATGAGCGATGCGCGGGTCGGCGGCACCCACTGTTGGCCTACAGCCTGCAACGTGTAGGCGACGCCGACTGACCCGATTCCCGCATACAGCACGGCGATCCACGCCTGCCCTGCCCCGTTCCAGTCCATGGAGCCTTCGATCAGCGTGCCGACCCAGCTGAGTGCCGCGGTCGTCACGAATTGGATGAATGACAGTGTCAGCGCGTCGACGCACGCTCCCAGCGTATCAATCGACAGGATATGAGCGGCGAACAGGACCGCGGTGAACAGCAGCAGGCAGTCGGCCAGCGTCAGGGAACCGAAGCCGTCCGTGATGCACAGCAGGTAGAATCCGGCCACGGCCACGCCCACCGCCATCCAAGTCATCATGCGCACTGCGCGGCGAAGGACGAGATACGCCAGCAACGGCACCATGACGATGTAGAGCGCGGTGATGAATCCGGCGCGGCCGGCCGAACAGCCGAACATGATGCCGTACTGCTGCAGCGTGCTCGCCGCGAACAGAAACACACCGCATATCATTCCGACGATGAGCGGGTTCGACAGTGCGCTGCCGGCGATCATGTCATGTTCGTCATCGCCGGCCTCACGGTTCCCCGCGCCAACCGTCTTCCCCGATTCCCGGCATCGTCGCAAACGCTTCCACAGCAGCAACGGGATCAGCGAGATCGCCCCCAAGGTGAACCGCGTGGCGTTGAAGAACAACGGCGACATCGATGCCATGCCCTGCACCTGGGAGACGAACGCGAATCCCCAAATCAGCGAGGTCAATACAAGACATGCCATACCGGCCATTTCCTGCTGCTTCATGAGCATTCACGCTAGCGTATCACCGTGACCGGTCCCGAACGATGATGGAGTGGTCTCGCTGATTCGCGCGATGGGCATCTGAACGATGATGGCCCATCCCGCGGCTGCGGGATGGGCCATCGCATCTGCCGTCGTGACAATATCCGTATTGGCGGAATCGGCTATGACGGTACCGTTCCAGTGATATCAGTCTCGGCTGCCGAACAGTTGAAGGATGTACAGGAACATGTTCACGAAGTCGAGATACAGGTTCAGCGCGCAGATGATGGAGATCTTCTTGATCATCTCCGGCCCCTGAGCCTCATAGGCGCTGAACAGCGCACGGGTCTGCTGAGCGTCGTACAGGGTCATGCCGGCGAACAGTATCAGGCCGAAGGCGCAGATGATACGCATCCCGGTCGTGCTGCCCGGAACGAACATGAGCACGATCTGGGAGATGATCAGCACCACCAGGCCCACCATGAGGATGGGGCCGGCCTTGAGCATGTCGAATTTCGTGGTCAACGAGAACATGGTGAGCACGAAGAAGAACGCCGCGCACAGGACCAGGGCCACGCCGATGTCGGAGATGCTGTACACCAGGAAGATGGAGCTGAGAGTGAATCCCATCAGCGCCGCGTACACGTAGAACATGACACGGGCGGTCGATGCCTTGATCTTCATGATGCGGGCGCCCAGCGCCACGGCCAGCACAACCTGTACGATCGCGAATCCGAAGAAGCCGATCAGGCCGGTTGACTCGATGAAGGAGACGTATGCGCCGGTCATCTGCGCGACGACCGCGACGACGGCCGTGATGATAAGGCCGAGCGTCATCTCGCCGTATGCCCTGGTGACGGATGCCCGTTGGGCCGCCTGCACCTGCTCACGGCTGTAGATGGTCTGGGCGTTGATCGCCGCAGTGCCGTTGGGCGCGTATGAATACTGTGATTGTCCGTATTGCTGCTGCCCATATGCGGGCTGCTGCTGATTGCCGCCGTAATAGGGATCGCCGTTGCCTGGCTGCTGTCCAAATGTCATGCTGGCTCCTTTGTTTGCGTACGCTTCATCGTAACGGAGAAGGCTGAACAAATCATTAATGTTCAGCCTTGAGCATCACACCAGCAACGCCTGCCTATTCGTCTATTTCAGGTCGAACGTGTGCACGACCTTCCGGGAGTCATCGATGGAGAACAGGTCGGTCACGTCGACGGTGATGGTCGACTCGTCCTTCAACACGTATCCCAGGGTCACCTTTCCCGTCGCTCCGGGCTGGATCTCCGCCGTATATGAATTCATGTCATATCCGGTCGGCTGGTCAAGATAGACGGCGGTGTCCAGGGCCTGTCCGTTCTGGAACACCTGGGGATGCGCCAGCGCGGCGAAGGAGTTGTTCTTGCCTGAATTGTTCTTCCATTCGTACGTGACCATCACCGTAGGCTTGTCTTCATAGTCGTTGCCCGATTTCGCCGCGGAGACGATCGTGACATGGAGGTTCTTGAGATCACCCTCCTGGTCCTGCTCCCCCGATGCCTTGGTCGTATCGGTGGAGTCATTGTTCGTCGGATCGTTGTTCGCGGAACCGTCGTTGGAGGAATCGTCGCCGCTCTTTTTCGCGTCGGATGACTTGCTCTGTGACGTGCCGGAACCGTTAATGGCCTCATCAATGGCCTTGCTGGCTGCGGACTGCATGGCCAGAGTGATGACGATGGCGAGCACCGACAGCACCGCCGCGACGATGGAAAGTATCTTGCCCGCCTTCTTGCCGCGGAACGTCCCCACCATGGCGATGATCGCCAGCACCACGCCGATGGCGCCTAGGATGGCCGCTATATTGTTCACGATCGGGATAAAGCTGAGGATCAGCCCCAAAGCGCCAAAGACGACGCCTACGATACCGCAGATCGTGGTTCCTTTGGGGGTACCCTGTGCGGACGTCTCCCCCTTGATACCGTGCGACATAGCATTCTCCTTCTTGATCTCGGTGAGTTATGCACCATCCACGCTATCGGAGTTCGCACGTTTGCATCAGTGGACGAACGTTCATTTCCGATTGCCCTTTCGGGCAGATAAGAATGAACCCGCGTTCGATGGCGCGGAAAGACCTGACCCCGTAGAGTGGATGCCATGAATGATTTCTCGCCCCACCCCCGCGCGGGAGGACCGCTCCCGGTGACGACGTCCGACGAGGACACCGTCGCCGTGCGCACGCGCGTATGGTGCACCGCAGTGATGATCACCGTTTCCGCGTTCATGTGCCTGGTGCAGACTTCATTCGCAGCCACCCGGTACATCAATAATCCGGTCAACGCCATGTACGTCTGGTTCATCGCGAGTTCCCTACTGGCCTTCGCGTTCCCGTTCCTGCTGCTTGCACGCGACAAGCACCCGGAACCGGTGTTCTGGATCTGCTGCGCCGTCATATTGATCTTTCCCTATGATCCGATGCTGATGCTGATGGCGCTCACATCGCTGATCGCAAGACGCCGCGGCAGGCAGCGCATCATCCGTGCTATCGTCGCGGCGACGCTGGTCGGGGTCTGGGGGCAGATGCGCGACACGTTGCGCCCGTTCAACTCCTCGATGTGGCAATCGGCCATCTTCATCAAGCCGGATTCGGATGTCGCCTCGGGCCATGCCGTGATGCTTGAGGGGAGGCCGACCATCATAGCCACAGCCGTTGTGGTGGAGCTGATAGCCGTCCTCATCGCCATTCTGGCGGGACTGTATATCCGGTCACGAGTGCAATTGGACGAGGCCGCTACCAAGACCCAGGCCATCAGCGATTATGCGGTGAGCCTGCATCGCAATCTCACCGATCAGCAGCTGGCCGACGCCATCGCAGCCGAAGCCCACGACACGCTCGCTCATTCCTTGTCCCTCATCGCCTTGAACGCCAGTGCCCTGCAGGGCGAGGCACGGGCGTTCATCCAGCTTGCCGATGCGACGAACCCACATGAGACGGGGCAGATGCTGACCCCCGAATTGCGGAATCAGGCTTCGCTTATCGAAGAGAAATCCGAGGAGATTCGACGGCAATCCGCAGGAGCCTTGGATGAGGCGCATTCCATCATCGGCATGCTCCGTCACCCCCAACAGGCACGTCAGCAGCTCGCTCCCGCCCCGCAAACGTCAATGACACGCCCGTCATTGGACGCCCTGATCAACGATGCGCGCTCCGCCGGCATGCGCATCAACACCTGGATAGACATCCAGCAGCTCTCCGACCTCGATGAGGGCACAGGGAAAATCGCATACCGAGCCATCCAAGAGGGGCTGACCAATGCCCGCAAACACGCCGAGGGTGAGCCGGTGTCTGTGGAAGTCACGATGAACCCCGGCAACGGCATCCATATCCACATCAGCAATCCCATGAAGCACGGTCTCTCCGCCCCGAACGAGCGCGAGGTCCCATCCGCAACGGACGGCAACGGACTTGCCGGCCTGACGGCACGGGTGCAGACGGCCGGCGGGACATGCCGATACGGGCACGACGACCACCATGTCTTCCATCTCGACGTGGCAATGCCGTGGATCGCCTGTCAAGCCGATAGAATGAAGCCGTGAACGATTCCGAACAGCACGTCATCACCGTGAGCGTCATAGACGACGATCCGCTGGTGTGCCAGGCGATGAGTATGATTCTCCGCGATTACTCGCAGGGGCGTGTTTCTGTCGTCTCCACATCAACCGACGGAGCCACCGCCGTGCGAAACGCCGACAGCGAGCACCCGGACGTCGTTCTCATGGATGTGGCGATGCCCGGCATCGACGGCATCGAGACCACCCGTCGTCTTCGCGCGCTTCGCAATCCTCCTCACGTGCTGATCCTCACATCCTTGAACCCGTCCAACACGGTAGAACGCTCCGTGGAGGCCGGCGCCGAGGGATTCGTATCCAAGACCGACGCGCCGGAGGACATCATCCGCCGCATAGTCGGCATATGCGAGGGGACCCCGCAGTTCAATCCGGCCAGCCAGAGACAGCTCATCAATGATCTGAGCATGCAGCGGCCCCAGTCCAGGCGTGACGAGGCTCGGGCCCTACTGGACACGCTGCCCTCCCGGGAGCGCGAAGCCGTGCTGCTCGCCGCCGAAGGCTGCACCAACGCCGAGATCGCAGGACGCATGTTCATATCGGAACGCACCGCGAAAGCGCATCTCTCCAGCGCCGCGGACAAACTCGACATGGGGCGCGTGCAGATGGCACGGCTTGTCGAACGAGCGGACCTGTAACGGCGCCGTCACGCAAGTCGCCGCCAGCGCATCCATACCGACCCGCTGGTACGCTGATGCTCAGCAGCTACCGATGAGGGGGCGTCATGGCAATCAACGCGACGGAAAAACCACTGGGCAAGGTGTTCACTCCGGACTATCAGTTGTCCATCCCATCCTTCCAGCGCGCCTATATCTGGAAACCGGAGAACATCCTGCAGCTCATCAGCGACCTTGAGGAGGCGTGCAAATCACCGGAGACGCCGTATTTCCTCGGTTCTCTGATTCTCGTGCGGGAAGGCGACACCAGCTTCTCGGTCATCGACGGCCAGCAGCGTCTGGTCTCGCTGTCAATCATCATCGCCGCGCTGCGCGACCTCGAACATGACGAGGAATGGATGCGTCTGCTGGACGCTCTGATCGTCGAGCCCGGAGACAAGCTGCGCGGCATCACCTCTCAGCCCCGACTGACGCTTCGTGAACGCGACGCCGCATTTTTCCGCGAATACGTTCAGGAAGGCAATCTGGAGGCGCTGTTCGACATGAACGATGAGGACTGCTCCTCGAACGCGCAGCGCAACATCATCGCCAACACAAAGCAGGCATACGATGCATTGGCACAGCTTGACGAGGAGGAACGCCACCGGTTCGCATCCTATCTGGTCAATTCGGTGACCTTGGTCATCGTCACCACCGATGACCTTGATGGAGCGCATCGTATTTTCGACGTCATGAACATGCGTGGCCTCCCCCTGACGCCATCGGATGTGTTCAAGGCCCGGGCGATGTCAGGACTGCCCGCCGCCGCGGTGGACACGTACGCCTCCCGTTGGGATGACATCATGGATCCGCTGGGCGATGACGCCACCCGCGTGGAGGAGTTCTTCCGGTACCTGCATCTCATCCTCACGCACAAGCCCGCGACGGGCAAACTGATCGAGGACTTCCTTTCCGACGTGCTGAACCAGTATCTCGCCGGTCATTCCATTGAGGCGTTCATCGACGGTGTTCTCGCCCCGTATGCCATGGCGTGGCGCATTCTTGAGCGCCCGTCGGATACCGTGCTGCCGGATGATGTTCGAGGCAGGCTGGAGGCGCTGAACGACTATCGGCATCATGAGTGGAAAGCCGTGGCGATGTGGGCGCTGACGCATTCGTTCAGGAACCTCGGCGACCCCGAGGTCTCGTTCTTCGCCCAACGTGGTTCGCATTCGGCACGGGACTGCGGCAGGACGGCCGACCCGTTGGGATCGCATGACCGACAGCGCTTGGGCGAGATTCTGTGCGCTTTGGAACAGGTGGCCGGTGTCGATATGCTGAATCGTCGGAGTGCCATTGACCGTCGTGGGCACACCGCAGCTGCGATCCGCGATCTGGATAAGGGATTCCCTGTTCGCTTGGTACGCGGACTGTCCGTCAGCGCCGCCGACCGGGCAGGTGCCCTGATCAGGCTGCACGGCGAGTTGCAGGGAGACCCTGATCTGGTGCGTCTGCTGTTGGTTCGGGCCAACGAGCAGCGTGCCGGGGCTCGCATTCCGCGCCCGCGTGCGCTGGCGGTCGTACCGATCATGCCTCTGGATATCGCGTCGGCGGCGTCGTTCTCTTCCTGGACGGCGGACCTGCATGACTATTGGATGTATCGTCTGGGCAATATGGTGCTGATGCAAGGCAAGGAGGGGCAGATCGACCGGCTCACGGAGTACGGGCGCCGTCGCGACCGCGTGCTGCTGCGTGCCGACTCCTGCCGTTTCCCGCTGACCAAGCAGATTGCCGACTTCAACGAATGCACGCCGGCGATGCTGGAATACCGGCAGAAGGAGACGATTCGCCTGCTTGCCGAATACTGGGACATCCGTTATGACGAGAGCCATGCCGATCTGACGAGCAAACCCCCGGAGCAGCTTTCCGGCGATGCAGGCTCCCGGCAGACGCGCGGTTCACAGCGTGTCACCATCAAGCAGGTCGTCGCCGCCGGTCTGCTGATTCCCGGCGAGACCTTGGTATGGGAGCGACCGCGCAAGGGCGAACGTTGGCTGGTGACCGTGACCCAGGAGGGACGCTTCCGTCTTGAGGACGGCTCGGAATATGCGTCGCCCACGGCCGCGGCACGCGCGGCAGGCGGTCGCAGCGCCGGATTGGATGTGTGGAAGCGTACGTCGAACGGCGAAAAACTCAGCGATATCTGGAAAGCCTACCGTCTGCGCACCCGCTAGATGCCTGGCTGCCAGTCCACGACCACGGCACTTCGACAAGTCCGCCATTCCCATATCCCTCACCCGGCCATGATCCCACATCAGACGACATAAATGGGACTGTGGGCGGATGGAAGATGATGCGTATACCGAAAAAGTCCCATCGCAGGGCATGCGGATGGGACTCTGGCTGGATAAGGGGCGCCTAAAACAGCGGCAACAACCAACGGCAACGGTCCAGCAGTCAGATGTGCCGCTCGGCGGTCACTCCGTGATGCCGTATTCGGAGGCGATGACCCGCCACAGGTCCTCCGCCGCCTTATCGACATCATCATTGACGATGGTGACGTCAAATTCGTTTTCGGCGGAGAGTTCGACATGAGCGGTTTCCAGACGCTTGGCGACTTCCTCGGGAGTTTCTGTGCCACGTCCCTTGAGCCGGCGAACGAGCTCGTCGAAGCTGGGCGGGGCGATGAACACATAGACGACTTCGAGACCGAGCTCCTTGGCACGCTGCTTGACGCGTCGGGCACCTTGCAGGTCGATCTCAAGAATGGTGGGGACGCCTTCGGCGAGGTGTTCCTGAACGGGCTTGAGGGGCGTGCCGTAGCGGGCCAGGCCGTGGACCGTGGCGGTTTCGAGAAAATCGCCGGCCTCTTCCTTGTCGGTGAACTGCTGGTCGTCGAGGAACCAGTAGTTGACACCATTGACCTCGCCGGGCCGCGGCTTGCGGGTGGTGGCGGACACGGAGACCCAGACGCCGGGATGGTTCTTGCGCAGGATGTTCTCGACGGTTCCCTTGCCCACACCGGCGGGGCCGGTGAGGACGACGAGGCGCTTGCGAGGTGTGCCATCATCGTCGGGAGTGGCCGCTGGCTCGGCCGGGGTCTGCTGCAGTGATGCGGTAATGGTTCCCATACCGTCTTTCTCCTTGTCCTCGCCTTCTTTCATGGCTTCGTAGAGCGCCTGCCGGACGTCGATGGCGATGGCCTCGGTGGCTTGGGCAAGCGCGGAAATATCGGGCCCATGGGCAGCGATGAAACGGGATACGGTCACCAGAACGTTGCCCTTGGTGCCTTTGAAGACGGTTTTGAGGTCCTTGGCCTCGGCGCCCTGCCAGCCGTAGCCCGGGGAAAGGATGGGACCGGTGAATTTCGCCGGGTCGACACCGCTGTCGGCGATCCACTGGCCTATGGTGGCGCCGATGATGAGCCCGACCGAGCCCATACCGTCGATGTCGTCATTGAACTTCTGGGCAGTGCTGGCGATGCCGAACGCCACGGTTTTGCCCTTGAAGTCGCCGCTCTGGCGGATGGCCGTCTGCATGCTGGCGCCTTCCTGATTGGAGGTCAGGGAGGCGATGAAGACGCCGCGACCGTTGTTGAGGGCCTCATTGGTGAGGCCCCGCAGCGAGCGTGCGCCATAGTACGGCAGCAGGGTGATGGCGTCGGCCAGCAGAGGGGCGCCCGGCTTGAAGTATGCGTCCGCGATGGCGGAGATGGTGGTGGACAGGCCTCCATGGAGGCAGTCCACGATGGTGATGATGCCCATTTGACGAGCGGCGTAGAGCACTCGTTCGAGCGCCGCGAATCCCTTGGACCCGTAGCGCTCGAACATGGGCTCCTGGAATTTGACAGCGGCGGCGCGGTCTCGCATGGCCTGAAGCATGCGCATGGAGAACAGCTCCGCGCCTTCCGCGTCGACGTTATACCCCCAGTCAGTGAGGTTTTTCCTGTGCGGGTCGATGCCGACGCACAAGGGGCCGTACTGGGCCATCGAACTGCTGAGGCGCAGTCCGAAATCCGACCGCATGGCCTTGATTTCTTCCTCACTGCTGGCGTGTGTCATGATTGCTCCTGGCCTAACTTATTCCTGGCTCTCCAACTCGAACAGCTGCTTGGCGTGCTCCTGGATGCTCATGATCTGGTAATCGTTGTGCTTGACGGCTTCGATGGCCATCAGCACGGCGGAGAACTCGGTCATGGTGGTGAACTGGGGCAGGTCGGCCGCGATGGCCGCAGCGCGGATGGAATATCCGTCGGAACGCGATCCCCGGGAATTCGGCGTGTTGAGGATCATGTCGATCTTGCCTTCTTCGATAAGCTCGACCACGTTCTTTCCGATGCCACCGACGGCGTGCTCGACCTTGACGGCCGCATCCGGGTCAGAGTCGACGCGGGTGCTGATCTTGTCGACGATCTTCGAGTCGATGCCGTAACGGCGCAGCACGGACGCGGTGCCCTCCGTGGCCCAGATGGAAAATCCGAGCTCGACCAGACGGACGGCCATCAGCGGCAGCTGCCGCTTGTCGGTGTCGTTGACGGAGATGAAGACGTTGCCGCTGGTAGGCAGTCCGCCGTCGTATGCGGCGAGCTGGCTCTTGGCGAAGGCGTGCGGGAAGTCACGGTCGAAGCCCATGACCTCGCCGGTGGAGCGCATCTCGGGTCCGAGCAGGATGTCGACGGTCTTGCCGACGGGCGTGCGGAAGCGCTTGAACGGCAGCACGGACTCCTTGATGGCGACCTGCTGGCCACGGTGGATGTCACCGCCGTCACCCTTGGGCAGCAGCAGGCCGTTGGCCCGCTGATCGGCGATGGTCTCCCCCGCCATGATGCGGGCGGCCGCCTTGGCCAGGGCCACGCCGGTAGCCTTGGATGCGAACGGCACGGTGCGGGAGGCACGCGGGTTGGCTTCGATGACGTACAGCGTGTTGGCCATGAAGGCGTACTGCACGTTGATCAGGCCCTTGACACCGCAGCCCTTGGAGATGGCGTAGGTGCCTTCGCGAAGGCGACGGATCTGGTCGTCGGACAGCGTGCTCGGCGGCAGCGTGCATGCGGCATCGCCGGAGTGCACGCCGGCCTCTTCGATGTGCTCCATGATGCCGCCGATGTACAGCTCTTCGCCGTCGAACAGGGCATCCACGTCGATTTCGATGGCGTCCTGCAGGAACTTGTCGATGAGCAGCGGGGAGGGCAGGCGTCCGGACACGACCGTGTCGGCCTTGGCCTCGTCGAGCGCACGGTTGACGTACTTGGTCAACTGGGCGTCGTCGTAGACGATTTCCATGCCGCGTCCGCCGAGGACGTAACTGGGGCGCACGAGCACCGGATAGCCGATGTTGTGGGCGGCCTCGCGGGCCTCTTCGAGCGACAGCGCGGTGCCGTAGCGCGGCGCGTTCATGTGCTCGCGGCGCAGCACCTCACCGAACAGCTCGCGGTTCTCGGCCAGGTCGATGGACTCCGGGGTGGTGCCCAGGATCGGCACGCCGGCGGCCTTGAGTCGCGCGGCCAGCGACAGCGGCGTCTGGCCGCCGAGCTGGACGATGACGCCCTTGACCGGGCCCATCTTCTTCTCGGCCTCGTAGATCTCGAGCACGTCTTCGAAGGTGAGCGGCTCGAAGTAGAGGCGGTCGGACATGTCGTAATCGGTGGACACGGTCTCCGGGTTGCAGTTGACCATGATGGTGTCATAGTCCTTGCCAAGCTCCTGCACGGCGTGCACGCACGTGTAGTCGAACTCGATGCCCTGACCGATGCGGTTCGGGCCGGAGCCGAGGATGATGACAGCCTCGCGGTCGCGCTTGCGCAGCTCGGTCTCGTCGGCGTAGCAGGAGTAGTAGTACGGCGTGACCGCGTCGAACTCGGCGGCGCAGGTGTCGACGGTCTTGTAGACCGGGCGCAGGCCGTAGGTCCAGCGCAGCTCGCGAATCGTGTTCTCGCCCTCGTCACCGAGATTGCGCAGGTGGGCGATTTGCAGGTCGGACAGGCCGGCGAGCTTCGCCTTCTTCAGCAGCTTGGCGGTGAGTTTCTCGGCGTCGCGCACTTCCATCGCGGTCTGGTTGATGAGGGCCAGCTGCTTGACGAACCACGGGTCGATCTTGGTGGCGTCGAAGATCTGCCGTTCGGTGGCGCCGCCCCACAGAGCGCGCTGAATCTGCAGATAGCGGTGCTCGGTCGGCACGGTGATGGCCTTGAGCAGTTCGGCGACCTCGGCTTCGTCCGGCTTGTCACCATCCCAGCTGAAGCCCATGTGGCGCTTGTCGATGGAGCGCATGGCCTTGCCCAGCGACTCCTGGAAGTTGCCGCCGAGTGCCATGGCCTCGCCGACGGACTTCATCGACGTGGTCAGACGCGGGTCGGCGCCGGGGAACTTCTCGAACGCGAAGCGCGGCACCTTGGTGACCACGTAGTCGATGGTCGGCTCGAAGGAGGCCGGCGTGGACTGGGTGATGTCGTTGCGGATCTCGTCGAGGGTGTAGCCGAGCGCCAGCTTGGTGGCGATCTTGGCGATCGGGAAGCCGGTGGCCTTGGATGCCAGGGCGGAGGAACGGCTCACGCGCGGGTTCATCTCGATGACGATGATGCGGCCGGTGTCGGGGTGCACGGCGAACTGGATGTTGCAGCCGCCCGTGTCGACGCCCACGCCGCGGATGATGGCGATGCCGATGTCACGCAGCTTCTGGTATTCGCGATCGGTCAGGGTGAAGCAGGGGGCCACGGTGATGGAGTCACCGGTGTGCACGCCGACCGGGTCGACGTTCTCGATCGGGCAGACGACCACGACGTTGTCGTTGCGGTCGCGCATCAGTTCGAGCTCGAATTCCTTCCAGCCTTCGATGCCCTCCTCCAGCAGTACCTCGTCGGTCGGCGAGTAATGCAGGCCGGCGCCGGCGATGCGGTGCAGCTCCTCCTCGTCGTGCGCGATGCCGGAGCCGAGGCCTCCCATGGTGAAGCTCGGGCGCACCACCAACGGGTATCCGAGTTCGGCGGCGACGGCGTCCACTTCCTTCATGGAGTGGGCAACTTCGGAGCGTGCGGATTCGGCGCCCGCCTCGTCGACGACCTTCTTGAACAGCTCGCGGTCCTCGCCGCGGTCGATGGCGTCAAGGGAGGCGCCGATCAGCTCGACGTTGTACTTCTTGAGCACACCGGCCTCGCCGAGCGCCATCGCGGCGTTCAGTGCGGTCTGGCCACCCAGGGTGGGCAGCAGGGCGTCGGGGCGTTCCTTGGCGATGATCTGCTCAAGGATGGGCGTGGCGATCGGCTCGATGTAGGTGGCGTCGGCCATCTCCGGGTCGGTCATGATCGTGGCCGGGTTGGAGTTCACGAGGATGACGCGGATGCCCTCTTCGCGCAGCACGCGGCACGCCTGGGTGCCGGAGTAGTCGAACTCGGCCGCCTGCCCGATCACGATCGGGCCGGAGCCGATGACCATCACTGACTTGATGTCGGTGCGTTTAGGCATTGCGGTTTTCCTCCTTGGACGTCTTCATCAGATCGACGAAACGGTCAAACAGATATGCGGCGTCGTGCGGGCCGGCCGCCGCCTCGGGATGGTACTGCACGGAGAACGCGGGGATGTCCACGCACTGCAGGCCTTCGACCACGTCGTCGTTCAGATCGATGTGGCTGACGAACACCTTGCCGAAGTGCCCGTTGTCGAACGGGGCGTCGACGGTCTCGCCGATGGGCGCGTCAACCGCGAAGCCGTGATTGTGCGCGGTGACCTCCACCTTGCCGGTGGTCAGGTCCTTGACGGGCTGGTTGATGCCGCGATGGCCGAACTTGAGCTTGTAGGTGCCGAAGCCGAGTGCGCGGCCGAGCAGCTGATTGCCGAAGCAGATGCCGAAGAACGGGTAGCCGGCGTCCAGGACCTTGCGCAGCAGCTCGACCTCGGGGTCGGCCTGCTCCGGGTCGCCGGGGCCGTTGGAGAAGAACACGCCGTCCGGGTTCAGCGCGGTGAGTTCCTCGAAAGTGATGGTGGACGGCACGACGTGCACGCGGCAGCCGCGCTCGGCCATGCGATGCGGGGTCATGCCCTTGACTCCGAGATCCACGGCGGCGACGGTGTAGAGCGGCTCCTTGCCCTCGTACTCGCCACACGGCTCGACCGTATACGTCTCCTTGGTGCTGACCTCGTCGTACAGGCTCAGACCCTTCATCTGCGGGGTGGCCTTGACCTCGTCGATGAGCGCGGCGACGGTCTTCAGGCGCCCTTCGTCGTCGAGCAGTGCGTCACCGGAGAAGATTCCGGCACGCATGACGCCCGCGGAGCGCAGATGGCGCACCAGCTTGCGGGTGTCGATGTGGCTGATGCCGACGATGTGCTCGGCGACGAGATCGTCGTCAAGGCTGCCCGTGGCCCGCCAGTTGCTGACGGTGGGGCTGGGATCGCGAACCACGTATCCGGCCACCCAGATACGGGAGGATTCCGGATCCTCCCGGTTGATTCCCGTGTCCCCGATGTGCGGGAACGTCTGCACCACGATCTGCCGATCGTAACTGGGATCGGTCAAAGTCTCCTGATAACCGGTCATGCCGGTCGCGAACACGATCTCGCCAGTGGTCTTGCCGATCGCGCCGTAAGAATCACCCACATACACTTGCCCGTCCTCAAGTACAAGCACGGCGTCATCAGGGGCAAAACTCACGGTTTCGGAATCAATCTGGTTCACCAAAACCCCCTTATTTCCTCAGGATATTCGTACCAACCTTAACTGTCGGCGGGGACGCGCCCCACCGGCAATTCGGCTGGTTTCTCGTCATTTACTTGTGGACTCGCCGTCCTGCTGGCCGGCTTGTGGATCGGCCGTCTGCTCGGATGCAGCTTCGGCAACGTCATCGGATACATCGTCGAACGTCATGTCGTCGAAATCGACGCCGTCGGCGATGTCATCGTCCTCGGACGCTTCGGAATCGCCGGTTTCGGCTTCCGCATGCGACGCTTCGCCGGCAGGCTCACCAGACTCATGACCGTCGTCGCTCGGCTGTGCGTCGGGCTCGTCGTTTTCGGGGTGGAGAATGGCCTCGCGTCCTTCGGTGTCATCGCAAATCGCGCTGAGCAGGCCGTGGATGAACGCCGGGGAGTCGCCGTCGCTCAACGTCTTGGCCAGGCCGAGCGCCTCGTCGATGGCCACGCGATCGGGCACGTCGTCGTTGAAGATGATCTCCCATGCGGCGATGCGCAGGATATTGCGATCCACGACGGCCATGCGGCGAACCTTCCACCCGGTGGAATGCTCGTTGAGCATGTAGTCGATCTCACGCCGGTGATCGGCGACGCCGCGCACGATCTCGATGGCGTAGTCGGGAAGCGGGGTCTGCGCACCAGGCTCTTCGATGCGCTCAGCAAGAAGGGACAGGAAATCCTGTCCCTTCTCGTCCGCCTCATACAACGTGTTCAGAGCCCTTTTGCGAGCGGTGGAACGTGCCATGGAAGCCTGTTGTCCTTACTCTCAGTTCTCGCGGCCGAGGTAGGAGCCGTCGCGGGTGTCGACCTTGACCTTCTCGCCTTCGCCCACGAACAGCGGGACCTGGATCTCGGCGCCGGTCTCGACGGTGGCGGGCTTGGTGCCGGCGTTGGAGCGGTTGCCCTGCAGGCCGGGCTCGGTGTGGGTGATGGTCAGGATCACGGAGGCCGGCAGTTCGACGCTCAGCGGGGTGCCGTCGTGGAACGACACGACGCAGTCGGTGCCTTCCAGCAGGAACTTGGCCTGATCGCCGACGAGGGTCTTGGGGATGTAGACCTGATCGTAGGTGGTCATGTCCATGAAGACGAAGTTGTCGCCGTCCTCGTAGGAGTACTGCAGGTTGCGGTTGTCAACGGTCTCGAACTCCATCTTCATGCCCGCGTTGAAGGTCTTGTCGACGATCTTGCCGCTCAGCACGTTCTTGATGGTGGTACGCACGAAAGCTGGGCCCTTGCCCGGCTTGACGTGCTGGAACTTCGTGACGGTCCACAGCTGGCCGTCCAGGTTCAGGACGGATCCGTTCTTGATGTCATTGGTAGTCTGTGCCACAGTAACTCACCTTTTCATGTTTTCAATTTCGGCAAAGCTCAAAAATAGCCTTGTCTATTATGCCATACCGCCTATACAGCGCGTCGCGGCCGAACAATCCCCCAATGGCATCTTCCGGCTGCATCAGCTGTTCCTCATGCAATTGAAACGGAACAAGCAATAGTGGTTAACAACAATTCACCTAATGACTTAGTAGCTGAATAACGAACATAATAATGACAATGACGACATGTCGGCTGAACCGATAGGAGACAACCGACATGACGCCATTGTCGCGTAATCAATCGATGCAGTTTATAGTGTTGATGCAAAGAACGGAATCAAGCATGTGGTCTGAAACACGAACCTGCGGCGCGAAGATACGCGTCGCGCGCTCATTGACGTCTGGCAGTAATTCTATGCACAGGCAATGCTTCGCCTCAACATATCCTTCCTGCCTAGTCGACTTACTTGGTAACGTCTCGACTTCGGTATCCATAATCATTCGCCTCCTTTCACTAACAGTTGCCGCATTTATTACACCGCTGTGAACGATATATATATGATTCGTTACATCAGCATCAGAGAGAAACGTCTTCATTCCCTTTCTCGTTTATGGTAGGAGCTATTCACTATTTAGGAGGTGCTGCTCTTGTTGGTCCATTTAGAATCACATGGCACCAGATCCGTAGAAATCAAAGGGCATTTCGCCTTTGTCCATTTTACAGGCAACCAGTTTCCGGCCTTCTTCTGGAAGTTACATGTCTCGCTTCCTCCTCGCGACTACGAAAGACACATTCAATCAATAGTTGACTTCTTGGTGATGAGAAAAGTCGATTTCAAATTGCCGGATATGACGTTCCCTCAAATACTATTCAACAGCAATTGGAATCGTGCATACAATATCTGACGTTCAAAAGGGAAGCCCTCATCCCCTATGGGTGGAACGATACAGCAGAGCATCCTGTATATGGAGATGACGTCAACAGTCTCTTCGATGTAATCGAACTATTCATATCAACAGAAAGAAGAAAAAACCGTGACTGAAAAACGTCAGGAAAAAGAATCAACAATCTCACCATGGAGGGTGAGGGATTACCGGTCCTGGTTCGTGGCTGACACTGCGTCAGCACTGGGAACCACAATCGGCGGATTTGCGTTCACGCTGGTGGCATATGCGGTAAGCCATGATGTAACTACGGCAGGTATGGTCGGCACCGTGTTCGCACTGTGCGAAGGTTTGGGAACACTTCCAGGCGGGCACCTGTCGGATAGAATCGATCGCAAGAAACTCATGATTGTTTTCGGTCTTATATCGGCTGCAACACTGTGTGTGATGACATTGGCCCTGGTTGCGAAAATGATGTCGGCCCCTTTGCTATTCCTGTTTGCCATTGTACGGGGACTCACTTCCGGTGTGTTTTCCAATGTGTCCAATATCATCTTGCCTCAAATCGTCACCGGGAATCAGCTGGTGCAAGCCTATTCCGCGAATGAATCGCGCGATGCATGCATCCAATTGTTCTCCAAACCGCTGTCAGGGTTCCTGTACGGATTAGGCCCCGAGATTCCATTCCTGATCAGCGCCGTCCTGTATGCGCTGATGTCCGTTGCGACTCCGCTGATTCGTTCGGATCTACGGCCCAAGAACGACGCCTCCCCATCGGATTCCGATGATTCCACGAAGAAAACACCACGAAACCACATTGGCGGCAGTTCATCGCATTCATCGTTGATCGAAGGCTTTGCATGGTACACGCGATGGCCACAAGCAGTATCCGTATTCGGCAGTGTGCTCTTGTTGAATTGTGTCCTCACCCTGATGGTCAGCATTGTGATTCTGAATCAACAGATGCTGAACATTCCCGGCTGGCAGATTGGGCTCATCTCAACCGGAAGCGGTGTCGGACTGCTGAGCGGGTCGTTTCTGACCACTCCCCTTGCCAACCGTCTGACGGGAGGCAGAACAGTACAAGTCTCCTTCATCATCATCATGGTAGGATGCGCTTTACAGCCATTCACCCAGAATACATATCTACTGGCCGGATGCATGGCGATCATGAATCTCATGGTCGTTCCTGCCAATTCCGTCCTTGGTGCCTACGCGTCGCTGATCATTCCGAATGATTTGCGTGGCCGCGTGTTCTCAGTGTTCTCCTTGTTTAACATCACGCTTGCCTCATTGGCGTCCGGTATTGCGGGAATCATGCTTTCCTCTCTGGGGTACATGATTGCGGCGGCGACCACCGCCGCAATCATGACAGGTACCGTATTACTGGCCTTCATGAGTAACGGTATTCGTGAAATACCTGACAAGGCGGCTTTCTCGAACCTTGAACCGTGGCGCTGACTACTCTCGCGATATCCGCAGCCGCCTACCCGCAATGAGGACGAGCCCCGACGTGAGAGTCACAGCCGCGAGCATGAAGACCGCCGTCACGGCCGCGCCCGTGTGAGCCAGCCGGACGGTCGATCCGCCGAGACCCGCACCTGAAGGCCTCTGAATAGTTGCACCATGCTGCTGCCCATCGCCGTTGCTCGGGTCGGCGACAAACACTGACCGGTCGATCTGCACGTTGACGATTCGCGTCGTCTCTGTGGTGTCGAAGTTGTTGTCGGTGAGCAGGCTCAGATCGAGCCGGCCATTGTCGTCCGCATGGGTGATGACCAGATCCTCGAAGTTGTCAAGCAGCGGGTTGGCGTCCGTGTATTGCGCATTCGGCTTGAACTGGGCGCCAAGAGTCAGCTTGCCGCCGAAATCGGCGAGTTCCGTGACCGGCAGGAACGACGAGTCGGCGCTCTTCGACAGCGACGCGACATCGGAGACGTCCGGGGCGGCCGCGATGCCGTGCGCATACGCAAGCTTCATGCCGTACCCATGGGTCTGGTCCCAGGAGCGTTCCAGCACCAGGAATCCGTCCTCGCCGATCGCCGCGAACTCGGTGATGCCCATGTTCACGTCGGCGGCCTTGAACGCCACCTGCTTGACGAGCTTCCACTGTCCCTTGGCACCTTTCACGTCGTCACGGTAGACCAGCGCGCGGCGGGCTGTGGTGGCGATGTCCTTGCCGCTGGGCGAATCGTTCTTGAGGGCGTACTCGTTGCCGACCACGATCTGATGGCCGGACGGCGATACCGTCAGCGCTTCCAGGCTCTTGTTGTGCACGGCCTGTCCCCTGCAGTTGATGTCGAACAGTTCAGGCACGGGCAACTCGTTCTTCTGACGGCCGTCGATGCCGAAGATACGGATCTTCGGCTGCTCATGCTCGCCTTCCGCCGCGTTCGGATGGCCTTCGGAGGTGAGCAGGAAGTCGCCGTTCGGCAGCACGCCGAGCCCCTCATCATCAGTGGTTTCGCCGTTGTATGGCGTACCGTTCTCATCGGTCAGGACGATGCTGCCGGTCGGAGCCGCCTTGTCGAGATCGTTGCCCAGCAGCCATAGGCGAGCGACATCGGTACCATGATTGTCCATTGCGGACACATATTGTCCGAGCTTCCTGTTGTACGCCGTCGAGGACAGTCCGCCGAACGCTATCGGCTCCGACGTGCCGGTGCCGTCGCTGAATCCGTTAGCCGACCAGTAGTCAAGGCGATCGTTTCTGCCGAGTGCCGTGACGTACTGTGACAGGCGACCGCTTGCCGAGTCGTCGAATCCTGCCGCCGTCTTCTGGAACGGTTCCGCTTCGACATCGAGGATGCGCGTGGTCTGGGTGGCGCTGTAGTTGTCGTCGCTGATGATGGAGATAGCGGCCTTGTATTCACCGTCACCGCGATACCACGAGGCATCGGGAGTGGCGAGCTGGTCGAGGTTCGTGATGACGAGCCCTTCGTAGTTATCCATCAGAGGGTTCGCCTGATGAGCGCCGGGTTTCGCGGAGGCGCCCAGATCCGGCAACTTGTCCAGCTCGCCGATCTGGCGGGATTTCACGAACTCGGATGCATTCTTCGGGTCGTTGAGGTTCGCCACACCGGAAACATCCGGCGCGCCATTCAGCCCGGAGACGTACGAGAGTGCCACCTTGTTGCCGGTCTCGCTGTTCCATGAACGTTGCAGGACGTACAGGGAGTCTTCGGAATCGAGGACGATATCGGAGATGTCCAGTCCCGGTACCGTGTGGAAGCCCACCTGTTTGACGAGCGTCCACTGGCCGGCCTTGCCCGTCACGTCGTCACGGTATACGAGGAAGCGCCGCGCGTCGCTCCGGTTCTGGTAGACGTCAGACTTGAGCGTGCCTTCCATGGCCGATACGAGTTCGTGCCCTGTCGGAGACAGGCTCAATCCTTCCAGCGTAAGGTTATGCGACGCCTGACCCTTGGGCGTGTTGATGTCGAACAGCTGCGGAACCTCAAGCTCCCCCTTCTGCCGCCCATTGGCGTCGAAGATCCTGATTGTCGGGTGTTCGGCCCTGATTCCTGCCCGCAGGGGGAATGCCTTCCGAGCTGATGGCGAAATCGCCGTCGGGCAGCACCGCTATGCCCTCGTTGTCCGTCGTGTTGCCGTTATAGGGCGTCCCATTAACATCGGTAAACGTCACCGGATCACGCGTGATGGACAGGTTGTGCAGGTCCTTGCCGAGGAACCACACCCGAGATTCGTCACTCCCATGGTTGTCGGATTGCGCCACATATGAATCCGCGGTTTTGTCCCACGTGAGACCCGACAGTCCCCCGACTCGAATCCCCTTGTAATCGAGCTTGTCCAGCGCATCGCTGTAGGCAACGGCCTTGACCTGATTCTGTGCGCCAATATCAGTCGTGCCCTCGGCTGATACCGCTGGAATCATGACGGATACGAACAGCATGCATGCCGTCGCCGTCACCGCGGCTATTCTCTTGTTCATGGTTTTCCCTTCCGAACGTTACCGTTCACATGGCCATGCTGGCTCTGCAAGGTATCGGGAAGGGGAATAATCACGCGTCTGCAGATGAACCATACATGAAAAGACGGCGACATCGTTGTCCACCTGTATGGAATTCGCCTGTATGGGTCCCTGGAATACGAAAGTGGGTCCTGAAACCTCAAGCAAGGTTTCAGGACCCACTCAGAACGCTAGTTCAAGCGTGTCGAGTTCTTCGCTGATGGGAATCAGGCGAGGATCTTGGTGACACGGCCCGAGCCGACGGTGTGGCCGCCTTCACGCACAGCGAAGGTCAGGCCCTCCTCCATAGCGATGGGCTGAATCAGCTCAACGGTGAAGGTCGCGTGGTCGCCAGGCTGAACCATCTCGACGCCTTCCGGCAGCTCGATGACGCCGGTGACGTCGGTGGTGCGGAAGTAGAACTGCGGACGGTAGTTGGAGAAGAACGGCGAGTGACGGCCGCCTTCGTCCTTGGTCAGCACGTAGACTTCGCCCTCGAACTTGGTGTGCGGGGTGACGGAGCCCGGCTTGGCCACAACCTGGCCACGCTCGACGTCCGTACGGTTGATGCCGCGGAGCAGCAGACCGGTGTTGTCGCCAGCCTCGCAGGCGTCCATGGTCTTGTGGAACGTCTCGATGGAGGTAACGGTGGTGGTCTGGGTCGGGCGGATGCCGACGATCTCGACCGGGGTGTTGACGGCCAGCTGGCCACGCTCAACACGACCGGTGACGACGGTACCACGGCCGGAGATGGTGAAGACGTCCTCGATAGGCATCAGGAACGGCTTGTCCAGGTCGTGAACCGGGGTCGGGATGTACTCGTCGACGGCGTCCATCAGGTCCTTGACGGTCTGGACCCACTTGTCGTGGTCCGGAGCGTCATCGTGCAGAGCGCCGTAGGCGGAGGTACGGATGACCGGGCAGTCGCGGTCGAAGCCGTTCTCGTCGAGGAGGTCACGGACCTCTTCCTCAACGAGCTCGATGAGCTCCTCGTCCTCGACCATGTCGCACTTGTTCAGGGCGACGAGGATACGCGGGACACCCACCTGACGGGCGAGCAGAACGTGCTCGCGGGTCTGAGCCATCGGGCCGTCGGTGGCGGCCACAACGAGGATGGCGCCATCCATCTGGGCAGCACCGGTGATCATGTTCTTCACGAAGTCGGCGTGGCCCGGGCAGTCCACGTGAGCGTAGTGACGCTTCGCGGTCTGGTACTCGATGTGGGCGATGTTGATGGTGATACCACGCTGCTGCTCTTCGGGAGCGGCGTCGATCTGGTTGAAGTCGTACTCAGGGTTCAGATCCGGGTACTCTTCGTGCAGCACCTTGGAGATGGCCGCGGTCAGGGTCGTCTTACCGTGATCGACGTGGCCGATGGTACCAATGTTAACGTGCGGCTTAGTACGCTCGTACTTTTCCTTTGCCATGTAATTGTCCTCCTGGACGTCTCGTGTAGTTGGCTTGCGCTTGCGGCACAAGACACTCGCTACATTGTACTGGGTTTCTGGGTTTCTTGCCACTTTGGAGCCAGAACCCAGTCAGCGGTATATGATTTTACCGCTGACTGGAGACACTTACGGCTTCAAAACAGCTGCGCGTGTCACTCCCCGCGCTGGGCCTTGATGATCTCGTCCGAGACCGACTTCGGCACCTCGGCGTAAGAGTCCATCTGCATGGTGAACATGGCGCGGCCCTGGGTCTTGGAACGCAGGTCGCCGATGTAGCCGAACATCTCGGACAGCGGGACCTTGGCGTCGATGACCTTGACGCCGGTGGCATCGGTCATGGACTGGATGTTACCACGACGCTGGTTCAGATCGCCGATGACGTCGCCCATGTACTCCTCCGGAGTACGGACTTCGACGGCCATGATCGGTTCCAGGATGACGGGCTTCGCCTTGGGAGCGGCTTCCTTGAACGCCATCGAACCGGCGATTTTGAAGGCCATTTCCGAGGAGTCGACCGGGTGCATCTGGCCGTCGTAGACCGTGGCCTTGACGCCGACCACCGGGAAGCCGGCGAGCACGCCGGATTCCATGGCTTCCTTGACACCGGCCTCGATGGGTCCGATGAACTCGGCGCTGATGTGGCCACCAGTAACCTTGTTCTCGAACTCGAAGGTCTCGCCGGCCTCGGTGTCGAGGGGCTCGAAGTTCATGAACACCTTTGCGAACTGGCCGGAACCACCGGTCTGCTTCTTGTGGGTGTAGACCTCGTTGAGCACGGGCTTGCGGATGGTCTCGCGGTAGGCGACCTGCGGCTTGCCGACGTTGCACTCGACCTTGAACTCGCGGCGCATACGGTCGACGATGATGTCGAGCTGGAGCTCGCCCATGCCGGCGATCAGGGTCTGGCCGGACTCTTCGTCGGTCGTGACCTGGAAGGTCGGATCCTCTTCGGCCAGCTTGGACAGGGCGATGCCCATCTTCTCCTGGTCGGCCTTGGTCTTCGGTTCGACGGCCACCTGGATCACAGGATCCGGGAAGGTCATGGAGTCGAGGGTGATCGGATCGTCGATGGCGCACAGGGTGTCACCGGTGGTCACGTTCTTCAGGCCCACGAAGGTGTAGATGTTACCGGCGTCAGCGCGGTCCATCGGGTTTTCCTTATCGGCGTGCATCTGGAAGATCTTGCCGATACGTTCCTTCTTCTCGCGGGTGGAGTCGAGCACGGAGTCGCCCGGCACAACGGAGCCGGAGTAGACGCGCACGAACACGAGCTTGCCGTAGAACGGGTGGGTGGAGATCTTGAAGACCAGAGCCGCGAACGGATCGGACTTGACCGGGTGACGGTCGATCTCGACGGACTCATCGCCAGGCTTGTAGCCCTTGATGGCCGGCACGTCTTCAGGAGACGGCAGGTAATCGACAACGCCGTCCAGCATCGGCTGAACGCCCTTGTCCTTGAAGGCGGAACCGCAGAAGATCGGGAAGGCTTCCTTGGCGATGGTGAGCTTACGCACGCCAGCGCGGATGTCTTCCTTGGACAGGTCGCCGTCCTCGAAGAACTTGTTCATGAGGTCGTCGTCGGCTTCGGCAGCGGCTTCCACGAGCTTCTCGTGGTACTCCTGAGCCTTGTCCTTGAGGTCGTCCGGGATTTCAGTGGTGTCGTACTTGGCGCCGAGCTCCTCGGTGCCGTTCCACACGTAAGCCTGCATCTCAACCAGGTCGACAACGCCAGTGAAGTCGTTCTCGGAACCAATCGGCAGCTGCATCACGATCGGAGTAGCACCCAGCTTCTCCTTGATGGTGTCGACGGAGTAGTAGAAGTTCGCGCCCAGCTTGTCCATCTTGTTGATGAAGCAGATACGCGGAACGCCGTACTTGTCAGCCTGACGCCACACGGTTTCGGACTGCGGCTCCACGCCTTCCTTGCCGTCGAACACGGCAACGGCACCATCGAGCACACGCAGGGAGCGCTCCACCTCGGCCGTGAAGTCCACGTGGCCAGGGGTATCGATGATGTTGATCTGGAACTTGTCCTTGGTGTCGTGGGACTGACGGCTCCAGAAGCAGGTGGTAGCAGCGGACTGGATGGTGATACCACGTTCCTGCTCCTGCGCCATGAAGTCCATGGTGGAGGCGCCGTCGTGGGTCTCGCCGATCTTGTAGTTCTTACCGGTGTAGAACAGAATACGCTCGGTAGTGGTGGTCTTGCCGGCATCAATGTGGGCCATGATGCCGATATTGCGGACGTCGTGGAGGTCCGAAATCTCTTCAGCCATCTTTTTCCTTAGTTTTACTCAGGGCGAGTGATTACCAGCGGTAATGAGCGAAGGCCTTGTTAGCCTCTGCCATCTTATGAGTATCCTCGCGGCGCTTGACAGAAGCACCGAGGCCGTTGGAGGCATCCAGGATCTCATTGGCGAGACGCTCAGCCATGGTCTTCTCACGACGGGCGCGGGAGAAATCGGTCAGCCAGCGCAGCGACAGGGTGTTGGCGCGGTTCGGCTTGACCTCGACCGGCACCTGGTAGGTGGCGCCACCGACACGGCGGGAGCGAACCTCGAGGGACGGACGGATGTTGTCCAGGGCGCGCTTGAGCACAGCCACCGGCTCCTGGTCGGACTTCTCCTTGACCATATCGAGCGCGGAGTAGACGATGTCTTCGGCGATCGACTTCTTGCCGTCAAGCAGAATCTTGTTGATGAGCTGCGCCACCACGGTGGAACCGTAGATCGGATCGGGCAGCACGACGTGCTTCTTGGAAGGTCCCTTACGTGACATATCTCTTACTTCGCCTTCTTTGCTCCATACAGGGAACGACCCTGCTTACGGTCCTTGACACCCTGGGTATCGAGCGCGCCACGCACGATGTGGTAACGCACACCCGGGAGATCCTTCACACGGCCGCCGCGCACGAGCACGATGGAGTGCTCCTGCAGATTGTGGCCTTCGCCCGGAATGTAGGCGGTGACTTCGATGCCCGAGGACAGGCGCACACGAGCAACCTTACGCAGAGCCGAGTTCGGCTTCTTCGGGGTGGTGGTGTAAACACGGGTGCACACGCCGCGACGCAGCGGGCTGCCCTTCAGGGCCAAAGTCTTGGACTTCTTCGGCTTTGCCTGACGTCCCTTACGGACGAGCTGTTCAATAGTAGGCAACTTGAATTCTCCGATTCAGTGGTTTCTTCCTTTTCGTGAAGCCGCCGCACTGCAGCCCACGCCCACGACCATGAATCGTCATAAGCAGCCACAGTCCACCGGCCCGATGGCCCGTATCTCTTTCACAGTCCGCATTGCTGCGCGCGATCCAATCAAGATCCGGGATATCCCAGCGCGTGCTCCTATCACATAAGGCGCACCACTGGCACACACAAGTATCTATATTACTTCCACCGCGGACAACGACACGCTTGTCGTGACGGCAGACAAGACAGGCAGATAAACGAAAACCCTCCGCATGGGAGGGTTTTCAGTGGGGTGGATAACGCGGCTTGAACGCGCGACCTTCTGAACCACAATCAGATGCTCTACCAACTGAGCTATATCCACCATGTGAGTCGTTCCAGCGAACTGGATTAACGCAACAGAGGGATACTATACACGAAATATCAAGCCGCGTCATCGCGGCGTGTCGCGCAGCCGCCCAGTATCATTCACTGCGCGATTTTGTGCGTTTCCACCTCGACAGACGGGCGATATGTTCACTTCTGTGCGATTTTTTGGGCACATGAAAACACCTGCAAACATTATGTTTTTTACGGCTCTCAAACTTGAACTTGTTCGTTTCCATAGGTACAATGAAACACGAAGGCCGGAGTTGTTATCAGCAGGGGAATCCCGTTGATTGCAATGAAGCGCACAAAGCAGTAGCGCAACGTCTTCACGATAATTAAATACCGAGGCAAACAGAAACAATGCAGCACGCAAGCGAAGCAGTGCGAAGCGACACGATGATGAGTACGCCATCAGAAGACATCGCCATACGGCAACGACATCATCGTTCGGTGACACAGTGTGGAGCGTATTACGCTGAGCAGCTCAGCCTGAGATATCCGCGGTAGTTGTGAGCCGCAGACGGGAAGAGTACAACAGCGAAGAGGCAGAGAATCCGCAGAGCCGGCAACGCAGCTACGGCCGCAGTTGACGAGGAAGCGGCACAATGCCGGCTCTGCTGCAACGTGACCACACCTTTCATAACAGAAGAGACTCCTTTCGCAAGGGCGCCGGATGCTGATCCACATCCGGCGCCCTTGTTTATGGCGCGCGGTCTGCGGAACGCGGCCTGCGTCACGCGGCCGTACATGACCCATGCGCGGTACACTCGCTACATACCCTGATGCATCCGCACCACGACACAGCGCGACAAGGAGCCGACATGCTGTCTTTCGGAAACGATTATTCCTATGGGGCCTGCCCCGAGATCCTCGACCGTCTCGCGCGGACCAACGACACGGCGTTCCCCGGATACGGCAGCGACGCGGCCTGCGAAGATGCCAAGCGCAGGATCCGCGAAGCATGCGAGACGCCCGACGCCGACGTGTGGTTCCTCGTCGGCGGCACGCAGACCAACCAGACCGTGATCGACACCATGCTCGCCCCGTACGAGGGCGTCGTCACCGTTGATTCCGGCCATCCGAACGTGCACGAGGCCGGCGCCATCGAGTCGACCGGCCACAAGGTGATCACGCTCCCCCATCACGCGGGCAAGCTCGATGCCGCCGAGCTCGACGACTATTGCGCCACCTTCTATGCCGACGACAACCACGAGCACATGGTGTTCCCCGGACTGGTCTACATCTCGCACCCCACCGAGTACGGCACAATCTACGGCAAGGCCGAGCTTGAGGCCATCGCCGAGACCGCCCACCGGCACGGCATGCCGCTGTTCGTGGACGGCGCACGACTCGGCTACGGACTGACCGCCGCCGGCACCGACGTGACGCTGCCGGACCTCGCCCGCATCGCCGACGTGTTCTACATCGGAGGCACCAAGGTCGGCGCGCTGTTCGGCGAGGCCGTCGTCTTCACCAAGGGCAATACGCCGAAGCATTTTCTCACGCAGATCAAGCAGCACGGCGCATTGCTGGCCAAAGGTTGGCTGCTCGGGCTTCAGTTCGGCACGCTGTTCACCGATGACCTGTACCTGCGCATCGCAGCCAACGCGAACCGGCAGGCGGACCGGATCCGCGAGGCGCTGCGCGAGCGCGGCTACACACTGACCTTCGAGGCGCCGACGAACCAGGTCTTCGTCACCTTGGACCATCCGACCATCGAACGGCTGCAGGCCCATGTACGCATGGGCTTCATGGAGAAGGCCGACAACGAGCATACGGTGATGCGCCTGTGCACCAGCTGGGCGACGACCGACGAGCAGGTTGACCAGCTCATCGCGTTGCTGTGAACAGCCGCGAGGCCGACGCCGGGCCTAGGCCTTCGCGTCGGCGATGGCCTCGCGCTCCATGGCGACGAACTTCGCGACCGACGCCTCGACCGAATAATCGGCCTTCGCGTGTTCGGCGTACCGTCCGCCCCAAACGGCCAGCTCGTGCGGATGATCGATCCACCAATCGATGCGCCGGGCGAGCATCGCCACGTCGCGAGCCGGGAACAGGGACTCGTCCAACAACGCGAACTGGCTCGCCGCGCTCAAACTCGGCGGATGCGATCACGGGCACCAGCCCCGACGCCATACCCTCGATGACGCTCAACGATTCGATGTCCACGATCGACGGATGCACGAACAGGTCACATGAGCGCAGCAGCGCCGGCATCTCGGCGTTCTTGTGGAACCCGATTTGCGCCTTGCGCTCCAGAAGCCGGTCGGCGCGGAACCGCAGGTAATGCTGCAACGGCCCGGTTCCGCAGATGATCAGTTCGATGTCCTTCGCGTGACGGCAGCGAGAAATCGCCTTGATCAACGTGATCTGGTCCTTCTCATGGGAAAGACGCCCCGAGGCGACGATGCGGAACGGCACCGACGCGGGGGCTCCGTCCGAACGCTGCCGTTTGGGGGTGAACCGCGGCACGTAGCCGTTTGATATCACGTGCAGCTTCGCCTTGTACCCGTGCGCGCGCAACTGTCCGGCGATCATTTCGGTGGGCGCGTGGATATGGCCGATGCGCCGGTACAGCCAGAAGCGGAACAGGGCGTACAGAAAACCCGACATCCCAGGCAGGTATTTCAGCGGACCGGCCGAATACATGACATTCTCCGGCTGGAGGTGGAATCCCGCGGTCACGGGAATACCCATGCTCCGCGCGACCTTGTACGCGCACCGCCCGAACTTGAACGGCAGATACAGATGCACGACATCCGCCCCGGCGAACGCCGTGCGGAACAGCGTATCGCTTGGCTTGGCGAACTGCATCTGTTGTTTGGCGGCCACCCAGGAGACCAGCGGCACCTTGTTGACCCGTGCCGGATATTCGGGGGCGCCGATGCCGACGAGTCTGACATGGTGACCCTGCCGCTCCAATTCGTGCGCATACTGCAATGCGGAGTTCGACGTGCCGTTGCCCTTGTTGCCGATGGTGTCCATGACCAGCACGATGGTCAGGGGGCGATCCAAGGCCGACCTGTCTTGGGGGCGCGGTTCTTCGTTCTTGTTGTCTCGCATTGTTTCATCCTATCTCGCAGTCTCGCGAATCACGACCGAGACGCGCACGGTGGCCGGCCACATGCCTTCGCCGCATGTCTCCATGGCCGCGTCCTCGTTGACGCAATGTACTCGGCCTCCCCCCCCTGAACGTTGGCCCGGCGCGGGTTAACCGCCCGGTAAGAACTATTGTCACGCGGGCGGATTGCCGACGCAAGCGTCCGGTCATACGGGAAATCTATGACCGCCTATCATGACGAACGATGCCGACGTCCGGAGGATGTCCGGACGTCGGCATCATTTACCGACACGCCGTTCCTCGAGCCGTGCGATACGTGCCCGGAGAACGGTTTGCCGTCAGGACTCGCGCCTCTTGCGCCCCGTCAGCGCGCAGCCGGCGGCCATCATCGAGACCGCGAGCACGCCAACCGGCACGATCGAGGCGCCGGTCGCGGCGATGGACTGGTTCTTGTCCTTGCCGGCGTTCTTGTCGGCATCCTTGTCGGTGTTCGGCTTCTGGCCGTCGCCCGGAGTCGTCGTACCCGGCTCGTCGCCCGGACCCGGATTCGGGTTGGGATCCGGGTCAGGATCAGGCTTCGGCGTCGGGTCAGGATCGGGTTCAGGATCAGGCTTCGGATCCGGGTCGGGATCGGCTTTCTCCGCCACCGTGACCGTCACCGAGGCCGTCACCGACGGCACCGCGACGGATGCGACGGTGACTGTGGCCGTACCGGCCTTCAGCGCCTTCACCGTGCCGTCCTCGCCGACGCTGACCGCGTCACCTGCGACCGTCCACGTGACCGACTGGTCGACGGCATCCTCGGGGGTGACCGTGACACCGAGACCAACGCTCTGGCCGACGGTCATGTCCAGCTTGCCGTCCTTGACTCCCTCGCCGGTGACGGCGAGGCCGGTGACCTGAGGCGCCTCCGGCATCTCAACGCCGACGAACCGGGCGTCCGCCCAATCCGCGTGATCGCCCCACGTCTCGCTGCCCGCGCCGACGGCCAGCGTGATGGTCTTGGCGCCTTCGGGGATGTCGACGGAGACCTTCGCCATCGGCGTGTCGTGCTGCATCGCCGTCTTCTCGAAGACGACCTCACCATCGATCATCACCTGGAAGTCGACATTTGCGTGGTCGCGGTCGACGCCGGTCAGCTCGCGGTCCACGCCGACGTACGCCTCGAAGCGGATCGCCCCGAGATCGGACACGTCGTACACGATGCGCGAGGCCGCGTGGGTGCCGATGCCCTTGTCGAACGTCTGCTCCTTCTCGCCGTCCCACAGCGTGATCGTGTTGTTGCCGCAGCTCTTGTCCTTGCGCACCGGGTTGGTGTTGGGGTCGCCGGACGTGGCCGACTCCCACGCCAGATCGGAGGCGTAGACGCTGTCCGTGCCGGTCACGGCAACCTTATAGGAGACGGTGCTGCCGCCGGACGTGACGTCCAGCTCGAACGTGTTGTCGCCCTGGTATACGGTGACGTCCCGGGTGAGGCTTCCCTGCTGCGCATCGCCGACTGGGACCCTCTTCGAGCCGTTCACCCGCATCAGCTGCAATGTGGCAGTCGGGTCGAAGGACGAGGCGACGACCTGCGTCTTGGAGCGCATCGTCGACGCCGTATACTGCAGGCGTCCGTGCTCCACCGAGATGGCGTTGCCACCGACCGACAGCGCTGCCAGACCCGTGTCAACGCCGCCAATGCGGTCGATCACGAAACGGTAGGTGTTGGCGGTGATGCCGTCGGTCGCGGTGACCGTGGCTTCGATGACGTTGCGGCCACGCGCCAGCTTCACGTCGGCGCCCGTGGCGTCGATGGCCTTGCCGTTCAACGTCGCCTTGACGCTGGCATCGGCATCCGTCGCCTTGAACGCCGCGCGTGCGGTGAGGGCCGAGTCCGCGCCGAAGTAGTACAGCGTGCCCGGCTTGAAGTCGAACGACTTGGACAGGCCGTCGATGGTGGCGGGCGACAGCGTGGCCACCGAGGACGGGTGCCCGTCCAGCGGGTCGGCGGACGTGCCGGGGGTCGGCGCCGTGGCGGTCGAGGCGCTCACCCGTACGTTGACGACGGAGCCGGGCATGCGCCGGGCGCCGGCGATGACGTAGGTGCGGACCGTTGTCTCGCCTTCGCCGACCGCGGTGATCGTGCCGTCCTGGTCGACCGAGGCGACCGCCGCGTCGTCGGACACGTACGCGATGCTGCCGGTGACGGGGACGAGACCGTCCGCGCCGACCTTGGCCGAATCGTCGCTGACGTTCACCTCGGAGGCACCCATATTGGCCAGGTCGATACCGGCTTTGACGCCGACGTCGTACGTGTTGCCGCCGAACACGACCTGCTTGCATCCGTTGAGACGGAACAGGCGCGATCCCGACACCTGGCTCACCGACGCGGTCGCATCGATTCGGCGGGTGTCTCCGACGGCGAGCGCCACGTCCGCGTCGCCGCCCAGCGTGACCGTATCGTCGGGGTTCTCACGGTAGATCTTGTTGTCGCGGAAGGTCAGGTCGCTGACGCTCTTCGCGTTGAGCACCCGGTTGCCGTTGACGTAGAAGGTGTTGCCTTCGATCGTCATGTTCTTGTGCACGGTGTCGGTGGTGGACACGGTCGGGTTCGTCGGCTCCACCAGGATCGCGTCGGATCCGCTGCGGCGGAACGTGTTGCCGCGGATCGTCACGTCGCGGGTCGGGCCGGATTCGTACCAGCTCTGCGCATCGTTGGAGATGTAGATGCCGGCCATGCCCATGCCGTCGAACAGGTTGTTCTCGATGGTCACCTTCTTGCGGGTGGTGACCAGGATGCCGCGGGTCGGCGTCTCCTTGAAGACATTGTCGTGGATGTTGACCTCGGGCGTGTACGTGATGTTCTCCACCACGTGGCTGTTGACCGCGACGGCGGAGGGGATGGCGCTGTCGAGCGTGAGGACGATGTCGGTCAGGCTGCCCGACCCCGCGCCCATGTCACCGCCCTGGCCGTCGGGCCCGTCGACGGCGGTGACGGTGCGCACGGAGTCGGAGACCGGGAGCATGTCGCCCTTGGTCATGAACTCGACCTGGTCGCCGACGAAGAACGACGGGAATCCGGCGGTCTCGTTGTGCATGTAGCGCACCTTGATCTTGGTGTCGGAGATCTTCTCCACCACCTGCAGGAAGGTGCCATGCACGTTGATCGGGTCGTCATGCGGGTTGGAGAAGCTGGAGTTCACGACGGTGATGACGCCCTTGCAGCCCGACATCTGCACGAAGTCGGCGTATCCTGCGGTGCTGCGGCCGGTGCCTTCGCCGGCGCCGAAGTTCAGCCCGTCCATCGTGATGGTGTCGGTCGACTGGCCGACCACGCCGAAGCCGTGCAGGAAGCGGAAGTCGATGCCCTTGAGCGTGACGTCCTTGTCCTTCCACAGGAACACGCCCGGGTGGTCTCGCGTGGTCTGTCGCATCTGATAGCTGATGCCCGTGGCGTTGGCGAGCTTGTCGCTCATCGACGAGTACGAGAAGACCAGCCGGTGGTTGCCGGCGTCGGTGATGCCGGTGACGTTCTGGAATATGGGGTTGGTCCATACGTCGCCGCGCACGGTCAGTCCGGTCTTCGTGTCATAGAGCTGCACGTACGGCAGGGCGTTGCTTGCCGTCCAGTACGTGGCGCCGGTGTACGGGCTGGAATCGGAATACCATTCGATGTTCGAGCCCGACAGCCTGTAGTTGTATTCCTCGGGCACGTACACGGTCGCGGTCTTGGCGCCCGCATCCACCTTTTCGACGGTCAGGTCGATGACCGTCGGCACCTGGAAGTCCACGCTGAAGTTCTTGAACGTCACGTTCCGGCTGTTGATGGCCGCGAACGTCGTCATCTTGCCGTGGAACACGAAATCCGAACCCTGGCCGTCGACGGTGATGTTCTTCGTGTCCTCAAGCAGGATGCCGATCTTCTTGTCCTTGTAGGACGAGTTCGTGCCGACGGTGTTCGATACGTACAGGGTGCGCCGCTCGGCCTTGTCGGGATAGATGTCGTAGCGCCCCTTGGGGAACGCGATGGTGACGTTCTTGCCTTCGGCGGCGAGTTCCTTGGCTTTGTCGACCGCCTTGATGATTGCGGGGGCGCTGTCTTCGCCGCTATCGGCGGCGGCCCCGTAATCGGCGACCGAGACGACGTCTCCTCCGGCCGCCTGCGCGGTGTTCGTGGAGAACAACGGCGCCAGGCATATGAGAGCCGCCACTAAGGCCGCCGTCACCCCCCCCCGGCCGCTCTCCTATACGCTCTCCTATGATATCCAGCACGACTCATGGTGCTTCCTTCCCTCAGGGGTTGTCGATTATGACAGGCGCGGCAAGGAAGGCGACCTCTATGCCGTCCTCACGCCGCAGACGGAACCGCACAGGTATCATCCATGATTTTTACGGCTCCTGATTATGTAAACTATATTGGCATTACATTAAGACACGGCGTCGAAACGTCGAAATACGGTATCCCCCCGGTGGCACAATGAGACCATGACTGAAACCAGCGCTTTTGCAAGTTCCCTCCCCTCCCATCGCCCGCTGGGCACGCCGCTGGGGGCACATCCCACCCGCGTGCTGTTCCTCGGCTCGGGTGAGCTCGGCAAGGAGGTCACCATCGAGCTGATGCGTCTCGGCGCATGGGTGTGCGCGGCCGACTCGTACACCGGTGCGCCCGCCCAGCAGGTGGCGAACGAGGCACGCGTGCTGGATATGGCCGACGCGGCCCGGCTGCGCGCGCTGTTCGACGAGGTGCGCCCCGACATCATCGTGCCGGAGGTCGAGGCGATCGCGACCGGCGAGCTGTCGGATGCCGCGGCGCGCGGCGTCCAGGTGGTGCCGAGCGCCGAAATCGCCGCCATCTGCATGGACCGCGAGCGGCTGCGCGTGCTCGCGCACGAGGATCTGGGGCTGCCGACCACGCCGTACCGTTTCGCCGGGTCGTTGGAGGAGCTGCGCGCCGGGGCGCGGGAGGTCGGGTACCCGTGCGTGGTCAAGCCGGTGATGAGCTCGTCCGGGCATGGGCAGTCGGTCGTGCGCGGGGCGGACGCGATCGACGCCGCATGGGTCGAGGCGCAGGAGGGTCGGCGCGCCGCCGACGAGGGCGACGTGTCGCGCGTGATCGTCGAGGCGTTGGCGCCGCTGGATTATGAGCTGACGGTGCTGACGGTGAGCTCGTCGGCCGGCGTGGTCACGTGCGCGCCTATCGGGCAGAGGCAGGAAAGCGGTGACTACCGGGAATCCTGGCAGCCCGCGGCGGCCGATGGCGAGGTGCTGGAAAGGGCGCGTGCCATCGCCTGTACCGCGGTGCAGGGGCTGGTCGACAAGGCCACGGCATCGGGCGAAACCGGATGGGGCGTGTTCGGCGTGGAGCTGTTCGTACTGACCGATGGATCGATCCTGTTCAACGAGGTCTCCCCCCGCCCGCATGACACGGGCATGGTGACGCTGATCTCCCAGAGGCTGAGCGAGTTCGCGCTGCACGCGCGGGCGATCCTCGGCCTGCCCGTCACCGAAGGGCATGTGGCGCTGGCGATGGGCGACGGGCAGACCGCCGCGAGCCACGCCATCGTGGTCGCCGGCGACGGCGAGGCGGAATTCACCGGAGTGGAGAATGCGCTGGCCGAACCCGGCACCGACCTGCGGATCTTCGCCAAGCCGCGAGTGCATGGACACCGCCGCATGGCCGTGTCGCTGGCCATCGGGACGGATGCCGGTGACGCGCGGCGCAAGGCCGCCGATGTCGCCGATGCGCTGACCATCACCGTGCGCTAGCGCCACACGAAGACCGCGGCACATCTTTCATCTCTATCCGGCGAAAGTCCCATCCGGGCCGACTCCAATGGGACTTTCGCCGGATAACACGCAGCTGAGCACACAGTCAAACGCGCAACCAAACACGGGATCAAGTACACAGCCATAGGCCTCCTTCATCCCGCCAAAGTCCCGTTTCGGACGGTACAGGTGGGATCATCCGCGGATAGCAGCCGCAGCGAGCGTGTTAGCGCTGCGCATGTAGCCGCCCATTGGTATTCTTTTACCGTTAGTTCACCCAGAAATTCCGCTCCTCAAGCATGATTTGGAAGGCGATTATGGAGAAATTGGAAAAGCTCTACGAGGGCAAAGCCAAGCAGCTGTACGCGACCGACGACCCGGAGGTCCTGTGGGTCGAATACAAGAACACCGCCACGGCCGGCGACGGCGAGAAGAAGGAGGACTTCACCGGCAAGGGCCGACTGAACAACCTCATCACCACGATCATCTTCGACCTGCTCAAGAAGCGCGGCATCGACAGCCACCTGATCAAGCGCGTGAACGCGACCGGCCAGCTGGTGCGCAAGGTGAACATGTTCCCGCTGGAGATCGTGCTGCGCAACGTCGCGGCCGGCCACTTCTGCTCCCGTCTAGGCGTGGAGGAAGGTCTGCCCCTCAAGGAGCCGGTGCTCGAATACTTCATTAAGAACGATGACCTGCATGATCCGTTCGTCAACGACGACGATCTGGTCGCCCTGGGCGTGTGCACCCGCCAGGACCTCGCCGAGATCGCGCCGCTCGCCCGCAAGATCAACGAGGCCCTGATCGAGATCTTCGCCAAGATCGACGTCAAGCTGGTGGACTTCAAGATCGAGATGGGCCGCGCGTCCGACGGCACGCTGCTGCTCGCTGACGAAATCACCCCGGATTCCTGCCGCCTGTGGGATCAGAAGGATCACTCCGGCAAGGTCGAGCACCTTGACAAGGACCTGTTCCGCCGCGGCCTGGGCAGCATCATCCCCGCCTACGAGGAGATCGAGGAGCGGCTTGCCGAGCTCGCCAAGTCCGAGGGCATCGAGGTCACCGAGTAATTCATCCAAGCGCAAGTAGCAGAACATAATGTTGGCTCCCCTCTGGAGGGGAGCTGTCGCCGATAGACGACTGAGGGGAGGTTAAGGCGTTCACTGCCATGACATCTCCCCTCATTCAGCTTCGCTGACAGCTCCCCTCCAGAGGGGAGCCAAGTTCTTTCACCACGCCTCTTCATTTTTTGAATAACTTCTTAAGAAAGGATTCTCATGGTTTTTCGCGTGTACGTGGAGAAGAAGCCCGGCTTCGACGTGGAAGCCCAGCAGCTCGGCACCGAACTGAAGACCATCCTCGGCATCAATGGCCTGCGCAAGGTGCGCATCGTCAACCGCTATGACGTCGAGGGCATCTCCCAGGAGCTCTTCGAACAGGCCACGCCTACCGTGTTCAGCGAGCCGCAGGTGGATGACGCCTCCGCGGACCTGCCTGACTTCGGCGACGCGACGGTGTTCGCCACCGAGTTCCTGCCCGGACAGTTCGACCAGCGCGCCGACTCCGCCGCAGAGTGCATCCAGCTGATCTCGCAGGGTGAGCGTCCGACCGTGCGCTCCGCCAAGGTGTACGCGCTCGAAGGCACGCTCAGCGAGGCCGACGTCGCTGCCATCAAGCATTACGTGATCAACCCTGTCGAGGCCCGCGAGGCGTCGCTGGAAGCCAAGACCACGCTGAAGACCCAGGTGCCCGCCCCCGGCAAGGTCGAGACCATCGCCGGCTTCAACGAGATGGACGCCGCTGCCGGCCAGAAGTTCATCGACGAGCGCGGGCTCGCCATGGATCTGGCCGATCTTGAGTTCTGCCAGAAGTACTTCTCCGAAGAGGGACGCGAGCCCACGATCACCGAGATCAAGGTGATCGATACCTACTGGTCCGACCACTGCCGCCACACCACGTTCGGCACCGAACTGGACAAGGTCGACATCGACGACGCCGCGGTCAAGGCCGCTTTCGAACGCTATCTGGAGATGCGTCACGAGCTCGGCCGCGACGCCAAGCCCGTGTGCCTGATGGATATGGGCACGATCGGCGCGAAGTGGCTCAAGAAGAACGGCATCCTCACCGGTCTCGACGAGTCCGAGGAGATCAACGCCTGCACCGTCAAGGTGAAGGTCGACGTCAACGGCGAGGACGAGGACTGGCTGTTCCTGTTCAAGAACGAGACGCACAACCACCCCACAGAAATCGAGCCGTTCGGTGGCGCGGCCACCTGCATCGGCGGATGCATCCGCGACCCCCTGTCGGGCCGCTCCTACGTGTATCAGGCGATGCGCGTCACCGGTGCCGCCGATCCGACCGTGCCGGTCTCCGAAACGCTTGAAGGCAAGCTGCCCCAGCGCAAGCTCGTGACCACCGCGGCCTCCGGCTACAGCTCGTACGGCAACCAGATCGGGCTCGCCACCGGCCAGGTCGACGAGATCTACCACCCCGGCTATGTGGCCAAGCGCATGGAGGTGGGCGCGGTCGTGGCCGCCACCCCGGCCGACCATGTGCGCCGTGAGACCCCGGCCCCCGGCGACAGGATCATCCTGCTCGGCGGTCGCACCGGCCGTGACGGCATCGGCGGCGCCACCGGCTCGTCGAAGGCTCACAACGTGGAGTCGCTGGAACTCGACGGCGCCGAAGTGCAGAAGGGCAACGCGCCCGTCGAGCGCAAGCTGCAGCGCCTGTTCCGCCGCGGCGACGCCTGCCGACTCATCAAGCGCTGCAACGACTTCGGCGCCGGCGGCGTGTCCGTGGCGGTCGGCGAGCTGGCCGACGGTCTGTACGTGGACCTCAACACCGTTCCGAAGAAGTACGAGGGACTTGACGGCACCGAGCTGGCGATTTCCGAATCGCAGGAGCGCATGGCCGTGGACGTGGCAGCCGAGGACGTCGACGAGTTCCTGGGGTACGCCCGCGAGGAGAACCTCGAAGCCACGGTGATCGCCACCGTGACCGAGGACCCGCGCATGGTGATGACCTGGAACGGCGACAAGATCGTGAACCTGAGCCGCGAGTTCCTGGCGTCCAACGGCGCTTCCAAGCATCAGGTCGTGCGCGTCGAGGAGCAGGAGGCGTACGAGGTGCCCGCCTCGTGGCGCGAAGGCTCGCTGGCCGACCGCATGAACGCGGTCGTCACCGACCTCAACGTGGCATCGAACAAGGGTCTGTCCGAACGTTTCGATTCGACGATCGGAGCCGGAACCGTGCTCATGCCGTTCGGCGGACGCAAGCAGCTCACCCCGAACGAGGCCATGGTCGCCAAGCTCCCTGTGTTCGGCGAGACCACGACCGCTTCGGCCATGGCGTGGGGCTTCAACCCGTACATCATGTCGAAGAACCAGTTCACCGGCGCATACCTGTCGGTCGTCGAGTCGCTGTCGAAGCTGGTCGCGGCCGGTTTCGAACACGAGAAGGCGTACCTGAGCTTCCAGGAGTACTTCGAGAAGCTGCGCGACGAGCCGGAACGCTGGGGCAAGCCAACGGCCGCCGTGCTTGGCGCGCTGATGGCGCAGGTCGACCTCGGCGCCGGCGCGATCGGCGGCAAGGATTCCATGTCCGGTTCGTTCGAGAACCTCGACGTGCCTCCGACGCTGATCTCCTTCGCCGTGGCCGTAGGCAACATGAAGCGCGCCACCTCCCCCGAGTTCAAGGGTGCCGGCCACCGCATCGTGCGTATCGCGCCGCGTTACCTGGCCGACGGCCTGACCCCGGACAAGAATGCGTTGCTTGAGGCGTTCTCGCTGGTCGAGGAGCTTACCGACCCGTCGCATCACATCGCGTTGGCCGTCTCCACGCCGGGCTACGGCGCGACTGCCGAGGCGCTGTTCAAGATGACGCTTGGTAACCGCATCGGCCTGACGCTCAACGAGAGCATCGCCGCGGACGACCTGTTCAAGCCTGCATACGGCTCGTTCATCATCGAGCTGGCGGACAACGAGAAAATCCCGGTGGCCTCCAACCTGGTCGAGGTCGGCGAGATCGGCACCACCACCGCCGAGTACGTGTTCAAGGCGGCGGGCGAGACGCTGGATCTGGCGAACGTGCAGGAGGCGTGGGAGTCCGGTATCGAATCCGTGTTCCCATACCGTTCCAAGAGCGACGAAGCCGGCAAGAGCGTCGAAACCATCACATTCGACGCGCCGAAGAAGACCGTGTACACGGGCGCCGGCATCGCCAAGCCGCACGTCGTGATTCCGGTGTTCCCCGGCAACAACTGCGAGTATGATTCCGCCGCCGCCTTCGAGCGTGCGGGCGCGGACGTGACCACGCTGATCGTCAACAACCTGACGCCGGCCGCCGTCGCCGAATCGACGCAGGCGCTGGTGGACGAGATCAACAAGAGCCAGATCGTGATGATCCCCGGCGGATTCTCGGGCGGCGACGAGCCGGACGGCTCCGCGAAGTTCATCACCGCGTTCTTCCGCGCGCCCGCGGTCACCGAGGCCGTGCGCGACCTGCTCAAGAACCGCGATGGCCTGATGCTCGGCATCTGCAACGGCTTCCAGGCGCTCATCAAGCTGGGTCTGGTTCCGTATGGCGACATCGTGCCGATGACCGCCGAATGCCCGACTCTGACGTTCAACACGATCGGCCGTCACCAGAGCCGTCTGGTGCGCACTCGTGTCGCGTCGAACCTGTCGCCGTGGCTGTCGCGCACGGCCGTGGGCGACGTGCACACCGTGGCCATCTCGCATGGTGAAGGCCGCTTCGTCGCCGCCGAACCGGTGCTTGACCTGCTCAAGGCCAACGGACAGATCGCCACGCAGTACGTGGACGAGGCCGGCGTGCCCGGCATGGACCTGACCGTGAACCCGAACGGCTCGCTGCTCGCCATCGAGGGCATCACCAGCCCGGACGGCCGCGTCTTCGGCAAGATGGGTCACTCGGAGCGCTCCGGCAACGGCCTGTACGTCAATGTGCTCGGCGACAAGTACCAGCCGATCTTCGAGGCCGGCGTCGGGTACTTCGCCGCGTGACGGTGATGACTGACTGATAACAGACTGGGGCGGGAACCTTCTCGGGTTCCCGCCCCAGTCTGTTGTTGATGAAGTATGGCCTCCGCGCGATACGCGGCGGTATGAATTACTCGGCCTTTGAGGGCGCGACAGGTTCTGCGACCGCCGCACCGTTCGCCACAGGAGCGCTGTTAACAGGAGTGCTGTTAACAGGAGCGCTGTTAGTAGTGTTGTTGGCCAGTTGTTGATGCACGGTCTTCGCGATGTGACGGCTGACCATGAACCAGATCGCCCCGGCGACAACCACGACAAACGAAATCGGATAGATATACTCAGCGATTCCGTATCCATACTGCGAGGAAGGCAGTACGCCACGATCGTCAAAATCCCAACGCAGTGCATAGAAAGCGACTACAGCAAGCACCGAGAATACGATGGCCGCGATCGGCTTCTTCAACACTCCGAACAGCAGAATAAGCAGCGAAGACACCGCGATGACCGCCATGAGCGTAATGCATATGACAGCTTCCAGGTACATGCCGCCGAGCAGCTTCCCGGACTGGAGACCCGCGATGTAGATGCGCAGGAATGTCAGCAGCGACAGCCCCACCACATCCTTGTTGTGTAGACCGGCTTCCGCGGTGTATACCCGATCACCATACTGCTTCAGGTATTCTGCATAATCGCCCTTTGCTGAGGCGAACGGCAGGAAGAACGACACCGCCATCGCCACTGCGCCGACCACCAACAGCACATACGGAATGAGCTGCTTGGCGGGGAGCTTCTTCGAGACCTGTTGGCCTTGTGCTATATCTCCCATATTGTCACCTTTCTTTCCTGTGTTCTCGTATCATGTTTGATGACGGGTTGTGACCGTGCACGTGATACCGTGCACGAAGTGCTTAGTCATCGGGTATCAATCACTTGGGATTGGTCGTCGTCACGGTCACCGTGTACATTCCGGCTTCAGCAGTAGGCTCATACAAGCGCTCGATGACATCTTTAGCCTGTTTATTGGCAATTTTCAGCAGTTGTGTTCGGTCTAGCCGAGCTTCGGTCTTTTTCTTGGCGTCTTCCATCGCAGCTTTAGTGTCCTCTACATCCGCTGCGTTAAAGAAGGAATCAGACTTGTCAAAGAAACGCAGTGAATCGGGATTGACGGCCACCGACTGGATTTTCGGTGCAGGTAGCGTGATAGACACTGTCTTGGAGTCCTTGTCGATTTTTATCTGGGCCTTGGCCAGATCGACCCCCCGCGCGCACCTCGTATGTGTAGAACATCGTGAACTGCTTCTTGTTCAGGAACGCAATACCACCGTCTTCGTATTTCTCGAAGCCGTAATCCGTTTCCTTAGCCGTGGTAAGATCCTGAATCTTCTCCAGCTGCTTAACGACGACTTCATTGGTCAATTCCTGTTGAGGATTGAAGAACTTGGTGATGGCACCACGAATCCATCCTCCGGCGAACATAAAGATGACGGCGACGACGACCGCCAGAATGATTGTTGCTTTCAGGCTCATCTTGAATGATGAGCCATCTTTGTCGACGCGTGCGCGCATTTTTCACCTTTTCTCTTTCATACTCTCGTCATCTCAATTCATGTGGCATCTGATGCAATCCAGTTCTGGCATACGTCTACAAAATGTATGGGCAAAACCGCGACGAGACATCAGTCGTCGACTGAATTCGAGCTGGTTCTCACCGGTTATGCAACACATTAGCGATGCACAATCAGCAACACAATAAGTATAACGTAAATATTGCGACATAATGCTATATCTGAGCTTGGTTATGATCCTTGTGCTGGCAACGTTGCCGAACCATCATGCACCGGTCGGCATCAACACGGGCCGCATAAGAAGGGAACGACAATGACATCACCGAGAAGTTCGATTTCCCAGTATCTCCCGCGAAATTGCAAGAAGCCGTCCGATCCATGTTGTCATGCGGCGCCGCATTCTCACTACGCGAAGCAAATGACACCGAAATGAAAACGACATTCACTCCTTACGACAGCGACGATGTCCTGACAGCAACCGTGAACGGCAGCGGTGACGAGTCGAAGATAACGCTGTCTGCACAAGACTCGTCGAATACAGGGGCGCGCATCATGCGCTTTGCCACCGATTTGGCTGCCCGGCGGAGAGGGGCGAAGGCCGGAGCAGTGATTGGCGGGGAGCGTACAATGTGGGATATGAGCGAGCATGTGGAGCATGGGTTCGGCCCGGTGTGGGACAGCGAATCGCGGATTCTGATACTGGGGTCGATGCCCAGTCCGAAATCGCGGAAGGCGGCATTCTACTATATGCACCCGCAGAATCGCTTCTGGCCGGTGATGCAGGCGTTGTTCGCCGACCCGGCGGATCCGTCTGATGTCACCGGCGACTCGCTGCAATCCCGCCGCGCATTCGCGCTGCGCCACCATATCGCCTTGTGGGATGTCATCGAGTCCTGCGACATCACCGGGGCCAGCGACGCCAGCATCCGCAACGCCACGCCGAACGATCTGACGCCCCTGCTGCGCGATGCGCCGATCGCTCGCATATTCACCACCGGAGCGAAGTCGGCGCAACTCTATCGCAGACTCATCGAACCACGACTGGCCGCAACCGGCATCACCATCGGCATGACTCCGCTCCCCTCCACCAGTCCGGCCAACGCCTCGATGCGGCTGCCGGCGCTTATCGAAGCCTACCGACTGGCCTTCCAGAGCGCAGGCGCTCTTGAAATGGCGGATGAAACGGTCACTGGTCTCTGACGCGATCGCGGCGTGGACGGCGGCGACGGGCAATCGACGCGCCCAACCGGCAGACCGGGATGAGATACAGGAACGGCGCCCCGAATCGTCAGCCTCAGCCGAATGATATGCGCCGGAGCACAACTGATGGGCGCAACGATCAATTGCGGCATTGGCTGGCGGACGGCAATCTCGATACGGCGGTGGCGGATTTCACCGGCATGCCGACCGGCGTGGAGCTGGTGGATTTCTATCAGGAACGTATGGTGTTGGTCATCGCGAACTCGCTGTGACTGGATCTCGCCGGCGGCGGGACGCCGCCCGGGGCGGGGGCCCGGCACATCGAGGC
>OCAG01000268.1_pt1 | contig 51136 bp, 40 predicted proteins | sample 1477111 | NCBI WGS metagenome assembly OCAG01 (sample SAMEA2580288, study PRJEB22360) | human gut metagenome | biome: human gut; feature: human-associated habitat; material: faeces | place: Denmark | collected 2008/2010 | reverse complement strand
ATTCCGCAACGAACCGCCGTATGGGGGGTCCGGCTGTCACAGCCATAGCCGGTAATCAGTTTTCCGTTGTCGGTCTTTTGCGGATTTGCCACATAATCAATAATATCGCTGATTGCTCGGCTCTCAGTGCGCCCCTTGCCGATATGCAGGGGCATGATGCGTGTGGTTGCCATAGATGGAGCCTCCTTTCCAAAAAAGAAACGGCCTGCATGGTGCAGACCGCTTTCGTTATTCTATAAAATCATTCTCATCAAGAAAATCAAAATCGTCATCGGTGTCCTCTAACTGTTTTGGAGGAAACCTCATCTCGTATTGTTCTTTTGCCAGTGCACGAACTTCCGGGCGCTTATCTTTCATTCGTTTTTTCAGCCAGGAAATCTGCTCCTTTAATAACCGCCAAGGGAGATTCAGTAAGCGGTTTACCGTTATTTGCTCCGCTTGTTTCTCCGGCGATAAAGAAGCACAGGATTTACAGATGTGCGCCGCATGACCTTTGCCGGAAAATTTTTCGTTAGCCTTATATTCTCCGCAGACTTTACAATAATGTCCATGCTTCTTCATAGGCTCGATTCCTTTTCACTGAGCGCATATAAACTGCGAACCGCCCCCATGATGATGTTCCACTCCAAATCTGCCGCATAGGAAAACTTCCTGCGGTAAGATTCCCAAAGTTTCTGCATCACAGGACTGCTTTCCACTTCATTCAAAACATCCACAGCTTCTGCAAGATGCCGTTCGGTTCCGCGTTTTTTGGCAGTTGCCAACAGTGCATCATAGAGCGTCTGCCTGTTCAATGTGTTCCCGTGGAGCTGATCCAGAATATAAATGTCATAGAAATCTCTCATGCGGGTGTTGGTGGTGGTTCTGGTGATGATTGTTTCCAGCTTTTCAGCCAGAACGGTTTCCAGATTGTATGCCCAAATGTCAATGGAGCGATCTTCCAGCATCAGCTTGAAAGAGTAGCGTACCTCCCTGGGGGTAATGGCATCCCCTGTGGAAATGTCAATCTTCAAAGGTGTCACCACACCGTCAAAGGTTGTAGTCATGCTGACCCGAATCCCAGGATACTCCGCTTCATCCATAATCTCTGAAATGCTTTTCAGCTGAAATTTGACGCCATCATCAATCGGCACACTCACAATAGCAGAAATCAGGTTCTCGATCTCCTCTACATTAACATTGGCTCCTTTTACAGTAGCGTCCAAGTCCATCGTGGAACGGGCATCCAGTCCAACCATTGCCGCTACCAGCATCCCGCCTTTCAGAATAAATTTATCACGATATTCAGAAAGGGAAATACGCTCCAGAAAACGCTCCATCATATAGTTTCGCATTAAAAGCTGTGCATCCGCAGATTTTTCTCTGGAAAGATTGCGAATCAAATCTTTTAGCTGCCTTGCTGTCTTTATCATAAAAGCACCTCCAAATACTGCCGTAAAATTTTTTCAACCCGGAACATACCGGCATACCGCATCAAAGTCCGCAGATCCTTGTCCTTTCTTCTGGCATACATCTTCAGCGCACCTTGAAAAGTCTGTATTTCCATGCTGCTTCGGCTGCGGAGCAGATCGCAGATGGTGCGCTCCATATCATAGACAGGAACCGTATGCCCAAAAGGTGTTTGGCCAGTTGTCAGCCCTACCTCATATAGTTCTGGTTTGATGGTGTAAACAGAAAGGCCCTCTGCCTTTAAGCGAGTGGTGCTGTACCCTCTGCGCACCGTGATAGCGTATGGAGATGGTTCCCGGTCTGTCAAGTCATGGAAAAATAGCGCTGATTCATGGGAAAATACTGCCTGACCACATCGCAGATGTAACAGAAACATCGCATCAATCCAGGTGTCCTCGGAGACATAAATTCCGTGAGCAACCTGCTGAAGATTTTTCTCTTTGACATATTCATAAAAAATGGGTTTTACAATTCCGCTAGCGATTACCTGTGCGGTTTGCAGCATCCCATCATGCTCGGTCAGAAGTCTGTCTAATTGCTCAAACCGTTCTGATTTGGTCACATCCATCACTTCCTTTCGTGCTACTATTATACACGGATGTAGCACAGAAGTAAATATAGCAATTTAACAGACACTGTCTGGCATTTTTGTGACCGCGCATTTTATCCATAAACCAAATCCTGAATGGCAAACTTCAAGTCCTGCACCTTGCCCAGCAGCCAGATGGCAGCCATCGGCAGACCATAGGGACTAATAAGGAATGCCATCACCAGCAGGATAATGCCGTTTTGCAGGGAACAGGTCAGCAGAACCGCCACACCCAGCAGGGCGATCACCATGCTGATAAGCCCCAGCACCAGACCGGAGACATAGACGATCCCCACACAAATCCAAACGAACAGGGTCAGCGCCAGAATCACCGGAACCATCACGATCTTCAACAGCAGTTTCAACAAAAATACCAATGCCCTCATTGTTATGCCTCCTCCCAAAATCACAGTTCCTGTTCCTGATTCCATTATCCCTGTCTCACAGCCAAAAGGCAAGGATACGGGCAAAAAGAAAAAGCGGAGGAAGGCGCGGCGAAGAAACGCCGTTCCTCCCTCCGCAGATGGGGTATTTGTCCCGGTTACGAAAGTTTGGAGAGTTGTGTCAGTATCTCTTTAACTCCGTCCCATAACTGTTCCTGCCGCTGGGATATATCCTCCAAATCGACATCATAAATCCGCCCGGTCTCATGCACCTTGCGGGTCAGCTGGTTTAAGTTGTTGCTGCTCCGGCGCAGCAGGGATACCAGTTCTTTCAGTTCCGGCAAATCCAGCTGCACCACATAGCCGTCCACAGCCATTTTCCGCAGATAGGCGCTCAGGTTTTTTGTCCCAAACTGTGCCATTTTCTGCTGAATCAACTCCATTTCATCAGCGGATACCCAAAACAGAACCGGCACATCCCGCTTGCGCTTGGGGCTGCTCATCGCTCCGGCTCCTGTTTCTTCGGGGCGGCAGGCTTATGGGCAGGCGGTTCCTGTTTGAGCTTTTGCAGGACAGAACTTTTCTGCTGTTCCTGCATGGTTTTTCTGGCCTGCCTGGTAAACAGGTCGGTCAGACCGGGATTGACCCCATCCACAACCAGATAGGCGCAGTGGCGGGAAGCGCCGCTGTCCTCCGGCATGGGAATGGTTTTTGCCCAGGCTTTATTGTCCTGAGAGATACGCCCGTCATGGTTCTTGTGCTGGATGGTGTTTGCAAGAATGAACTGTACCCGTTCCGTCCCGAACTTTTCCAGCACATCTTTGACCGCCGCCTCCGTATCCAGCCGGTTCTCTGCATAGTGGGCGCTGATGGTCTGCTCAATGGCTTCTTTGCAGGCGCTGTTCGCCTGATACGAACGGTTATATTGTGCCATCTCTCCATGCTCGGACGCATAGGCGGCAGAATGAGGGTAGAGAGGGGCAGTTCGTAATTCTTCCTGCGCCTTGCACACATCATCGGCACGGTTTTCAATGCTGTCCCGGATCACATCCATGTAGCCGGTCTCCAGCTTTTCAAAATAACGGTACACATCAGCCAGCGGCGAGGGGGAATCCAAAAGCGCCTGTGCCTGTGCGTCGGTCAGCTCCAGCTGCTCCATCGCCATCACGATGTCCTCCCGGACCGTGTACTCATAGGTGTGGTGCAGGATTTCCTCCGGGGGCTGGCTTTTCAGCCAGTCCCGGAATTTATCCTGTTCATCAGACATTTTCTCAAAAAGAGCTGTATTCCAATCTGTTGCATTCATAATCATCGTACCTCCTCGTGTTGTTTTGGTTTCTTTTCAGGGCTGCGGGGCGGCACAGGGCGTTTCAGACTGTCCAGCACCGAGGGCCGCGCACTCTTGGCAACCACAGTTTCCGGCTGGGCATGACCCTTGCCGTCAATGTTCAGCAAGGTGTCCAGTTCCACCAGACGGGCGGACTTGACCCGCAGATCGTCCTCAAAGGGGAACGGCTTTCCTACTTCCTCCTTGGCAGCGGCCTGCTGCTGGTAAAGGTTCTCCAGCTGGTTTTTGACCGCCTCCAGACGCTGGGGCATCTGCGCCAGTGCGTTGTCGATACGGGTGAGATTTCCGCGTGGGTCTGTACCCAGGGTCGCCCGATGGGTCATTTGTCCTTTCAGCAGGAGCGTATATTCCTGTTTCCACGCTTCAAATTCCACCGACATAGTGAATCCCCGGTAACTGCCAATCTGCACCGGATCGGAGGTTTTGATCTCCTTACAGGCATCCAGCAGGGCTGCACCGGCGTTTTCTTTGTCGGTCAGCACATCGCCCCGGATCTCCATACCGGCAAAGCCATCTGCCGGGTGTGGGTGGGCAGCCAGTGTTTCTAAATCGGCTTCAAAGCCCTGAATATACCCCTTGTTGGTTTCGATTTCCTGCGGGAAGTATTTGAGCAGCTGGTCCTCCAGACGGTACTGCTTGCTCTGGTGGTCGGCTTTCATCAGCTTCAGCTTGGCAACCTCCACATCCAAATCCATGCGTTCCTTGATACGGGGGTCTCCGGCACACAGGGCCTTGATCTCGGCAAAGGAAAGCGCCGTTTCATCCACATCGTCGCAGCTTCTCACAGGCGATTTCGAGGTCATAATCTGGCTGATGAATTTCTGTTTGTTTTCCACCGTCTGCCAGAGGTAGGCATCAAAAGTTCCCTCCGTGACATAGCGGTACACATGGACAAGAGGGTTCTGGTTGCCCTGGCGCTCGATACGGCCCTTGCGCTGGGCAAGGTCTCCCGGACGCCACGGGCAGTCCAGGTCATGCAGCGCCACAAGGCGATCCTATAGTGATAGGTAATCCTTTGGTGAACTCACCTCCGGATTTTCCCCCACTCCAAACCGTGCATGAGAGTTTCCCCTCACACGGCTTTCCATCATTTACAAATTGTCATTCTAATCAGCAACAGGTTGTTTGTTGCTCAAACGTAATTGCTTCGTTTCCAGCTAACTTTCTGAGCTTATTCAGCTTTTCCAGTTGCTGTTTATTTAACTGTACTGTCTGCATAATTGCAGAAATGGTATCTTTATGCGTTGCGTGAACCAGTCTATGGATTCGTTCATGTAGAATTATCAGGTTTGCGTAGTTGTCCCCACCGCCCAGCGACTTAGGCGTTTTGTGGTGGCAATGGATTTCTTCGAGGGATAGTTGCTCTTTGGTAATGGCACATTTCCCTTGCTGTGCCACATAGAGAGATATACGATTATCGTTGTATTCCACCGTGGCACTCATAATGGGATTTCTCATGAGAATGTGTAGAATTGTCATGTCCACACTCTCCAGATTCTTGTGTATTTCCGCCCGTCCAGCGGCGGTGTATTTGTTCACCAACTTCTTTTTATGAATTGGCGGATGGTGTTGAATATAGCCAATCGGGAGCAGGGTATTCTTACCAATAAATCGAATTTCCTTACTCTTTGCATACCGTTTGGCATATTCGGGGATCGATTGGTCACTTCGTCGCTTTACTCGTTCTTGTAGTCTATTTTTAATAGCAATCTTTATTTCAAACGCTAATCGCTGTATATCCGGGGAAGCGGCAGTTGCCATGCGGTAGTAATTGTGGACGCCCATGACGAAACTGTTGTAGTCATTTACGACCTTAAATTCTTCCAATTCACCTGATGAGTGCTGAATTGCCTTGACTTTTTCTTTTGCGGTATCCTTGATCCTGTCCAATGCCTTGGGTGCGATGTGCGATATAATCACATATTTTTTGCCCTTGCCTTTGTGAACCTTGATTCTGAATCCCAGAAAATCGGAGTAATCATGCTTTAGATTCACAATTTTGGACTTTTCCGGGCTTATATCAAGACCCAGTCGTTCGTTCAGCCATGCCTTTGTTGCTTCAAACAGCTTCACGGCATCGCTGTGTTTTCTGCAAAAGATTTTGAAATCATCGGCATATCTTACAATGTAGCACTCTTTTAGCTTGGTTTTTCTGAGTTCCCGATACTTTTTAGATTGGTCTTTTGTTCCTGTGGTATGGATTCTTCCGCTGTATTCATGCCTTGTGGGGATTCCGACCCATTGGCTTGTAATCCACCAGTCCAATTCATTGAGAACAATGTTGGATAACAGCGGGGAGATAATTCCGCCCTGCGGCGTTCCCTTTTCTGGAAAGCCGATACCGGCAACCTCTGCTTTCAGCATTGCAGAAATGATACTCAGCAGCTTTTTGTCATGGATACCCATTGCCCAGATTTGGCGTAATAGTTTTCCATGGTTCACATTGTCAAAGAATCCTTTTATATCAATGTCAATCACAATGTGAAGATTGCCTTTCTGCATATGCTTTTCAGCCTGTGCCAGTGCATTTTCAACGCCCCTGTTTGGACGGAAACCGTTGCTTGTTTCACAGAATTGTGCTTCACAAATCGGCTCCATCACTTGCAGGACACATTGCTGTATCAGCCTGTCCATGATGGTTGGAATACCCAGTGGTCTGGTTTTGCCATTTCCTTTGGGAATCTCTTTCCGTCTGACAGACTGGGGTTGATACCACTTGAATTTTTGCTGTACCAAGCCAATCAGTTCTGGTTCGCTCATTTTTGCCAAGTCTGCAATGGTTTTTCCATCCGTTCCCGGCGTTCTGCTTCCAGCGTTCTTTTTCAGATTCCTATATGCTAACCTGATATTTTCTTCTGTCGTGATAATGCTGATAAGGTTCTTGAATTCACGCTTCGCAAGACTGTTTTCGTACAGTTCATCGAATACTGACTGCATATCATAGTATTCGTTGTTCCTCAGCTTTTGGCGCTTGAGCAGCTTTCTTCCTGTCAAAGTCGGCTTTCGCCTTTCTTAGTCTTACTCGAACCTTTGATATATTGCTTTTTAGAATTATTATCTGTAAATGACTGGCGGCTGTTCCTCCACCCTCATTACAAGGGCTTCATCAGTCGTGCCGCCGCTCTCAGTCGGGATAAAAGTCACTTGTTTCATTTGCTGATTTTTCGTGACTACCGCCTCATCGTGTGCAGACACTCAGCGTTCCGACCTTTCCTCGTTCCGATATTCCTATCTGTACATAATCCCCTTAGGTTGTCCTATGAGCCTGTGCGCTGGGAAGTGCCTATAACACCACAAGGTCTTTCATAACGTCCATTTTTACTCAACCTCACGCACGCCGTATATTTACGACTATGACATTTCTGCCATATCACGCTATAGACCCTAACACTCGGACTTCGTCGGTCATTTACGACATCCTCACCATAGGGATTTTATAGACCTCCGGCGTATCATCTGCATATCCCACCTCTGGGACACTTTCCACATCACAAAATTGCCTGTTTGGACAGACTTCCGCCGACTTCAGCGGGCTTTGTACGGTTTGATTTCTGCAAATCTTACCGCACACCGCAGTATCAAGGCAGGCGTTTCAAGGCGTTACCCCGTCATTCCACCTGTCGGAATATCAGTTCTTCAAATCAATTTCTAAGCTCCTTTCAATCTTGTAGGATTTTGACTTGAGCGTAACCTTTTCAGTTACGAACGAGTCGCACGCACATTGGTGCCAGCGCCCATCTTGGCAGTGCTGCCTAATAGGACACGTACCTGCCCGGTGCGGACCTTGGAGAACAGTTCCTTTTTCCGTACCTCTGTGTTGGCTTCGTGGATAAAGGCGATCTGCTCGGCAGGCATCCCCTGGGCGATGAGCTTCTGGCGGATGTCCTCATAGATGGTAAAGGCAGGCTCCGGTTCATCCAGTGGGATTGCTTCTTCCAACCCGTGAAGCAGCGGATTGTCCAGCTGTTTGGCTGCCTTTTTGGAGGGAGCTGCCTGGGGCGTGGAAATGTCGCAGAACACCAACTGGGTCAGCTTGTCTGCATCCCCGTCCCGCCAGATCTGCATGATGTTGTCCACGCATTGATTGACCTTTGTGCCAGGTTCATCCGGCAGCATCTGGTTGACGATCCTCTGGTCCAGTCCCAGCTTGCGGCCATCCGAGGTGATTTTGAGCATATTATCCACCGACGGGTCCACACTGCCTCTGTGTACTTCGGAAGCGCGCTCGGAGAGGGCCTTCACCATTTCCTGCTGGTGTTCGGTGGGCTGTGCCACGATGTTGTGGTATTCCACTTCTGGGGTGGGCAGGTTCAACTGGTCGGCGGTCTTGATGTCGGCCACCTCTTTGAACAGGTTCATCAGCTCCGGCAGGTTGAAAAACTTGGAGAATCGGGTGCGCGCCCGATAGCCGGTTCCCTCCGGGGCCAGTTCCAGCGCCGTGACGGTTTCTCCGAAACGGCTGGCCCAGCAGTCGAAATGGGTCATGCTCAGTTCTTGCAGGCGGTCATACTGGAGATACCGCTGCATGGTGTAAAGCTCGGTCATGGAGTTGCTGACCGGGGTTCCGGTTGCAAAGATAACGCCACGGTTTCCGGTAATCTCGTCCATATAGCGGCACTTGGCGAACATATCGCTGGACTTTTGGGCATCGCTGGTGGAGAGACCTGCCACATTCCGCATTTTTGTGTATAGAAACAGGTTTTTATAGTTGTGGGCCTCGTCCACAAACAAACGGTCCACGCCCAGCTGCTCGAATGTCACCACATCGTCCTTGCGGCCCTCAGCCTGCAATTTCTCCAATCTGGCTTCCAGAGATTTGCGGGTGCGTTCCAGCTGCTTGACAGTAAAACGCTCGCCGCCGCTGGCCTGTACCTCTGCAATCCCTTCCGTGATCTCGTCGATCTGTTCATAGAGAAGCCGTTCCTGACGCTCTCGGCTGATGGGGATACGCTCAAACTGGCTGTGTCCCATGATGATGGCATCATAGTCGCCGGTGGCGATCCGGGCGCAGAACTTCTTACGGTTGTGGGTCTCAAAGTCCTTTTTCGTGGTGACAAGGATGTTGGCGGAAGGATAGAGCCGCAGAAACTCCGACGCCCACTGCTCAGTCAAATGATTCGGCACAACAAAGAGGGATTTCTGGCACAGCCCCAGACGCTTACTCTCCATGGCGGCAGCCACCATTTCAAAGGTTTTGCCCGCGCCTACTTCGTGCGCCAGCAGCGTATTGCCGCCGTACATCACATGGGCAATGGCGTTCAGCTGATGCTCCCGCAGGGTAATGGACGGGTTCATGCCGCCAAAAACAATATGGCTGCCGTCATACTCGCGGGGGCGGGTGGAGTTCATTTCCTCGTTGTACTGGCGCACCAGAGCTTGACGGCGCTCCGGGTCTTTCCAAATCCAGTCCTTGAAAGCATCCCGGATAGCCTGCTGCTTTTGGGCTGCCAGCGTGGTTTCCTTGGCGTTCAGCACCCGGCGCTCTTTGCCGTCTGCGTCCTCCACCGTGTCATAGATACGGACATCCCGCAGGTTTAAGGAATCCTCCAAAATCTTGTAGGCGTTGGCACGGCTGGTTCCATAGGTGGTATAGGCGGCCACATTGTTCTGACTGATGGAGCTTTTGCCGGTGATCTGCCACTCCGCCGTAAACGGGGTGTAGTTGACCTGGACATTCCGCTGCATATAAAACGGGGTATCAAAGGTCTCATACATAAACTGCTGGATGTACTCTTTGTCGATCCAGGTAGCACCCAGACGCACCTCAATCTCCGACGCATCCAGGTCTTTGGGCTGGGCAGCGGTAAGGGCCTCCACATTGACTGCAAAGGAAGGGTCCTGCTGTGCGGCCCGCTGTGCCTGACGCAGCTTGCGCCGCACATTGCCGGACAGATACTCGTCGGCGGTCACATAATGGGGAGTGCCGTCTTTCTCCACCTGTCCCGGCACACGGAAGATCACGCCTTGCAGCTCGGCAGCCAGTTCGTCGCTGGTCTTATTGGTCAACTCCGACATATACGCCATATCCACACAGGCTCGCTCCGCGATGGAGACAGCAAGGGCTTCACTGGCGGTATCCACGGTGTCCACCGCCTTGTGGGGCTTGATGGTGCGCTTGGTGAACATATCCGCCTTGCGTTCCAGCTTGCCGTCCTCGTCAATGACTTCCAGCGCGCAGAGCAGATAGTAGCTGGAATCATCGGCAAAGGCCAGTCGGTTCGCCCGGTCATTGATAAGACCATATTTTGCGGAAAAGCTGTCATAGAGCCGGTTCAGTTCAGCCTGTTTATCCTGGATGGCGCTGTCCGGTGTGGCGGCGTCCATTTGCAGATCAATGAGCTGCTGGACACATTCCCGCAGCCCCACCAGCCCTTTTACACGAGCTTCGGCGGTGGTATTCAGGTCAGGGCGCACCATGCGGCTGTTTTCACGGAAATACACAGTGCCGTCCACAACGGTGTAGGAGTAATTTTTCACATTGGGGTCGGCGGGAATGGAGGTGTCAATGGCTTCGCCCTCACCCAGCTCCGGCAGCTCGGCCTCCTGGTAAGTGCCGCGAATGTACTTCACGGCATCATGCAGCTGATCGGCAAGCTCCAGCCCCTCGATGGGATTCACGGTGTAGTCCATGCCGTGAGCGGTGCTTTCCGGCTCCTGTCGGCCCAACACCATTTCCGGGTGATCCAGGAAATAGCGGTTGATGGCAAAGCCGTCCTGCGTCGTCGCGGACTGCGCCTGCTCGTTTCCGCCTTGCGGCGAAAAGCTCGCTTGCTCCGTCGCTCCTCCTTCTCCCACAAAGTCTTGCGACTTTGCGGGAACCCTGATAATGCCGGTCTGTGTCCATTCCGGCGAAATGTCAAGCGGGCGGTCCCGCTTTTGCAAGAAAATAATATCGGAGACCACTTCGGTTCCTGCATTGGCCTTGAACGCATTGTTGGGCAGACGGATAGCTCCCAGCAGCTCAGCACGCTGGGCAAGATAGCGGCGCACGGTGGAATCCTTGGCGTCCATGGTATATCGGGAGGTCACAAAAGCTACCACGCCGCCGGGACGCACCTGATCCAGTGCTTTGGCGAAAAAGTAGTTGTGAATGCTGAAATTCAGCTTATCGTAGGCTTTATCCCGGACCTGATACTGGCCAAACGGAACATTGCCCACCGCCAGATCGTAGAAATCCCGCCTGTCGGTGGTTTCAAACCCGGCCACGGTGATGTCGGCCTTGGGATAGAGCTGCTTTGCAATCCGTCCACTGATGGAATCCAGCTCCACGCCGTAAAGACGGCTGTTTCGCATTTCCTCCGGCAGCATACCGAAGAAATTACCCACACCGCAGGACGGCTCCAGGATGTTGCCGGTCTCAAATCCCATGCGGCCCACAGCCTCGTAAATCGCTTTGATGACCGTAGGACTGGTGTAGTGCGCGTTGAGGGTGGAACCTCTGGCGGCAGTATATTCTTCCGGGGTCAGCAGCTCTTTCAGCTGGGTATATTCCGCAGCCCATGCGGGCTTCTCCGGGTCAAAGGCGTCGGCCAGACCGCCCCAGCCCACATACCGGGAAAGAATTTTCTGCTGCTCCGGCGTTGCCTGTTCAGTGGTTTCCTCCAGATATTTCAGCAGCTTGATTGCCGCGATATTGGCCTGAAACTTGACTTTCGGACCGCCTTCGCCCAGGTGGTCGTCGGTGATACGGAAATTCTCAGCGGTGCGGCGCAGGTTGTCCTTGTATTCCCCGTAAGCGGCTTCCTCGGCGGCTCTGGCATTGGGGAAGGTCTGCCACTGGCCATTGACCTGAATGGAAACGGGGTGTTCGTCCAGCACTTCATCCAGAGTTTTTTCCGGCTCAGCGGCAGGTGCAGGCGGCTCTGGCTCATTGGTTCGCAAGGTCTGGACAACCACATCATAAGGCAGATGGTTCTTGTCACCCGGATAGACAGCCACAGTCTCGGCGTGATAAGCCGGGGGTTCGGCAGCCAGTTCGGGGCGTTCCTGCCCAAAGCCGTCCTGCTGACGGGCATACATCCCGCGCAGCAAAGGCGCAACCTCATCCCAGCGGAAATACAGCATAGCCAGACGCTTTTCCTCTGCATCCATGACTTCCAGTTCTATGCCCTGTGCCGTGGTACGGTAATCGGCAATATCGCCGGTCTCCAGATTCAGTGTCTCGATCTCACCGGAATAGGCTCTGCTCAACCAGTAGGCGATCTCGCTGTTACTCCTGCCGGATTGCAGCAGCGTGGAAAGCTGCTGTTTATCCGCTTCATCCATCAGTCCATGGGCCAATACATCCCGCAGATCCTGATCTGCCTTGTCCGGGTCAATGGGAAGAAACTCGGTATAGTAAGCATTGCGGCGGTCTGCCCGAAGCAGCTGCTCGAACTGTTCTTTGCGCTCTGCCCGGTAGATGGGATATACCATGCCGATGGGCAGAAGCTGCACGGTATCATCCCGCACCTCGGTGATCTGATAGGCGTCATCCTCGATATACACGGTATCGCCCACGGCATAGACCGGGGCAGCAGGGTCATAGGATGTTCTTTGCGGAGTTGGGCGGCGAACTGCATCATATTCCTCATCGGAAATGGAAACTTCGGAAGGCTGCTCTGTCTCGGCAGCTGCGATCTGCTCTACATCCGACACCACCTGCTGGATAAACGGGTCATTGTCCAGTTTTTCCGAGTCTGCCACCTGTCCGTTGACGATCCCTCTTTCCTCCAGAGCTTCCCGGATGGCGATAGGGTCGATATTGTCAAAACGATCCTGTTCTTCTTCGGTATAGAATCGGTCCTCCTGAATCAGCTGGGCAAGCCTGCGCTGTACCTTCGGCCAGGGCAGCTGTGTTTCCTCCGGGCTTCCGGCACGGACAACGAACGGGCTGTTGCTGCCACCGTATTCCTGAGCCAGCCATGCAGCGGTATCCTTCTCTCTTGCATGGTCTTTCATATAGCGGACGACAGCGTGTTTACTCTCGATATTGCCGTTCCAAACACAGAGAGCTCTGTCAATATCCTCCTGAGAAAGAGGACGCAGAAGCTCATGGAGCTTTGGATAGGTTTCGTCGATCACTTCCCGGTGCAGGCGCTGGCGGAACTCCGGCACATCCGAATAAAGGCGGATCAGCTCCATATCCTTAGAGCCAAGAACCGCACGGCGCACAGCGGCATTGCCCTCGATGACAGCATTTTCACGGTCGGAATGACCGCAGGCATTTCGATATGCCACATCCTCAGATATGGCGGCAGTCACCACAGGCTTATACTGCTCAAACTGCTCCCGAAGGGTAGGCTTTGGCGTTTCTTTCTCCACCTCCGGCTGCTGTGCTTGAATGGCATCTTCTTCTGCCAGTTCTTTTTCAGCCTGGATTTTGTCATACTGCGCCTGTTCCTGTTCGGTAAGATAGCGGCCTTTCTGGATAAGAGAGGTAATGCGCTTGGCAACATTTTCCCAGTTCAAGTGAACATCCGGGCAGTCCTGCTTTTTATAGTGCAACCCTTTCCCGTCGTGATCTTCGCCGCTGTGTGTTGCGCCGGACAAGGCATGAGAGCGTCCGCCAATGCCATACTCGTCTTTGAGGAATCTCACTTTCTCCTTATCCGTATGGTTTGCCATGAAGAACGCATAGATACGGCCTTTTCCTCCGGCGAAACTGCTGCCTCTGGTCATGGCGGCGTCGATCTCATCCTCGGTAATGAAGTGCTGGACGGTTGGCACTTGGGAAAGGTCCGAAGAAAAAGTCCTGCGGGACAGGGACAGGTCTTTCAGGTTTTCCCAAATCTCTCTCGGTTTGTGGTAGTGGAAGCGCAGCAACTCCCGGTCCTGCTGATAGGCAGTCCAGAAGGCGGCGTATTCTTCCGCAAGGGTCTGGCGGAACTCCGGGCGGTTCAGTTGCTCGGCAAGCCATGCGGTTTCTTCCGGGAACCCGTTTCTCCGAATACCGGACAGACAGGACAGATACCCGGCTTCTCTGGCTTTATCGCTGAAATCGTGGTACAGATGCCAAAGTTTTTCCGCAAGGAGGGAGCGTTCATAGCCCGCTGCCTCGGTCAGCTCCACATTGGTGGCAAAATTTCCGTCCTGCAAAAGCTGGCCGATGCGCTCGGCGGCGCTCTCCCAGGAAATGACCTGGGCGGACTTGTCGTAACGGGCTGTTTTGCCGTGGGAAAGATGGATACCGTCCTCGGCATACCATGCGGTGACGCTGCCGATCCCGTTGCCGCCGTGATAGAGCGTTTTCAGTATCTCGGCAATCTCAGCGGTAGTTTTCTGCTTTTCAAAGGCTGCAACCACACGCTCTCTCTGGCGATCCGTGTTGCCGCCCAGCCGCAGCACATGGTCAATATCCGCCTGGGCAAAAGAAAAAGCAGAGGATGTTTTCACATTCTCTGCTTCATCTATGATTCGGATTTGTTCGTTTTCGGAGAGGAAGAAACTCAGCTGTGAATAAGCTCCGCCATCAGAATCTCCTCTGCCTGTGCCTTGCAGGTGTTCATCAGGCCCACCCAGCGCATCGGATCGTTGGCTTTCAGCTGCTCCGTCGCGCCCGCGTCTTTCGCCAGCTGGGGCATCAGCTGCTCCAGACGGCTCTGTGCGGTCTCGTCGATTTCCAGCAGGTGTGGGTACAGCTTCTCGCTCATCAGTAGCTGGTTGTATAGGATGGGACGGTGTTCCTTGAGGTATGCTTTCCGCATCCTGCCGTACTTGCCCAGGGGCTTCTCCGGCTGTTCGCTCAGCTTCAGGTCGGGAATCAGATAATCTCCGTTTTGGATGTAGTTCATGGGATTCTTCATGTTGGGGTCTCCTTTCTTTGATGGCCTCACGCTCGGCATTTCGGATGGTAACGCCGATCTGCCGCAGCACCTGTTGATTGATCTGGCTGACCGCCGTTCCCAGTGCGCCGATGGTAGATGGGGTGTTGAAATCGAAAATCGCCATAAAGTCCTCATGGGTAAAATAGCGTTCCGGCTCCAATCCGCAGCGAGACATCAGGGCGTAGGAAATGCTGATGGTGGCGGCTGCCTTAAACTGTACTTCGATGTTAAATTCATCATATTCCTCTAAAAAGGAATCGTCAACGATATAGAGAAAGTCCTGACGATGCTCCGTCCAGTATTCCTCAGCCAGTTTTCCGGCTACCTCCGTGAGCTGTCCGGCGAGGTCATCACCAGAAACATCATAGGTGCGCTCCAGCATGGCCGACACAGAATCCCTGTGCTGTTCCTCCAGCTTCCACAGCCAGGGGGTGCGGGAATGTTCGCGGGTCCCGGTGTCCGTGATGTCGAACACATAGCGCAAACGGGGTTTATCACCGGAATCGTCCACCAGGGCGATACCCTTGGAGCCACGGCGCACATAGCGGCCCATTTTTTCATTCCATAAATCATACTCCGCACAGGCGGTAGCGTCGGGGCGTTGGGCATAGATCAGCAGCTGCTCATGGAATGGATACTTGTAAAGGCGGGCGGCGGTGGTCAGAAATCCCGCCCATTCCTGCCAGCTGCCTGTGAGCTGGGTTGCCACATGGTCGGCCATCTGCCGGTAAAATTCTGTTTTAGATGGCATGGTTGTTGTCCTCCCTTCGTGTTAAATGGAAATGGGGCGGCATTTTACGCCGCCCCGTTGGGTGTTTATGAAATGCTTATTCATCAAAATCCGGGTACAGTTCCAGCTGGGCAAACTCGGCGTCGCTCATAGCCTGGAGCTTCATCAGGGCGCTGTCGGTCAGTTCCCTCAGTTCCGTTTCCTCCGGCGAAAGTTCGCCGCGCATCTCGGTCAGAGCCTCCATCAGCCCAGTGCGGCTGCCGGTGTTGTAAATGCACATCAGGTTCATTTCTTCAAAAGTAAAGTTTCCCATATCAAAGCTCCCTTTCCGCGCTCTTTTTAGGCGCTGTCTTTTTGTGTTCCGTCCGGGGCTGGCTTTTCAGCTGCTCCATGACGGACTTTTTCTTGTCCCGTTCCTCCCGGTGGATAGCTTCCGCTAAATCCATGAGAGAGATTGGCTGGCCGCTGCGGGCCTGCTGTTCCAGCTGCGCCACGGTCGGCTCTTTTGGGCCGTTGTTGATGATGCCGTCGATCATGCCGTAGTCATCCTCCAGCATCATTTCCGCATTTTTCAGCGGATTGTCCGGCAGGAATCCGGGAATCTCGGTGAAACCAACGCTGTCGCAGTAATGACAGGATACCTTACCGTCCTGCTTGATGGCAACGATGTCGCTGACGCTCAGGGACGGGCTGTGAAAATCCACAGGCTTTTTCAGGTTGAACTGTTTATACAGCGTTTCCAGTTGCTCCATAGTGCTGCCGGAACCGTTCAGCGGGGCGGTGTAGATTAGGTCATAATTACTTCGGTCCACGGCCAGATTGTGCGATTGCAGCCAGTCCAGATTCATAAACCGTACATTCTTCGGATCGTCCCGGCTCACCTGATAAATGGCAAAGCAGCTGCCCTCATGGGAGAGGAACGCCTGCTCCCGTTCCAGCTGCCGATCCTGCCGTTCCAGCACCTTTTCATGGAATTGTGGACTTTGCTCCCATTCCTTGTGTTCCACGCTGAAAAGCCCGCCATGCTCCATGATTTCTTCGGTGTCAAACACCATGCTCTCCGTGTTATCTTCATGGAGGACATAGACGGTCAGACCGGCAGCGTCCAGTTCCAGCGCCCGTTCTCTGGTGACAGGCAGCATCCCATCGTAAAAGTAGCCGTATTCCTGCATATCCGAAACAGATACTTCGCTGTCGGGCATAGGGTACTCATCCAAAGACTGTTCCTGAGCATCCGGCAGCTGGGTGGCGGTTGCTTCTGCGCTCTGCTGGCTGACCTGTTCCTGCATTTGCTGGCAGGCGGCATCCTGCAAGGTCTCAATCATAGACAGCGGGGCATCCTGAACAGACGGATTTTCCAGTTCCAGCCCCTCACAAATCTGCCGGACAGCGGCGGAACGGGACAGTTTCGGGGCATCCAGCTGGCCGCCGTCCAGTTCTTTCATGGTTTCCTTGTCATAGAGGGTATAGTCCCAGCCGGTATCGCACGGCTGAATGTGCAGATAGGTGGCATCGTTCAGAAGAAACAGGGCTTCCTGCGGTATATCCGCCTGTTCCGGCTCCTGTTTGGCGGTCAGGTCAATGCCGCGTTCCTTACAGATTTCCTTGTAGTGGCGCTCGATGTCGTTAATCAGCTCACAGGAAGTCTTATTGATGGTCTCCAGACTGGCCCGCAATTCTTTCAGTTCTTTGCCCTTGGACCAGGAAGCGATGTAACCGAAACTGTTCTCGCCGGTCTGGATGCCAAAATACTGGCAGACCGCATAGGAAATGCTTTCTGCTTCGACTTCTTCTGTGCGACGGTCCTTTTTCTGTTCCTGCAAAAACTGCGAGAGGGTAAGCATACCGCCGTTAAAATTCAGTCCGGTCTCATCTGTAAAATACAGCCTGCCTTCTTCTGGAAATTCTAACGGAGCAGTCAAAATAACAGAACCAGCGTGGTTCACCACCACTCTTTCCTCAACACAGATTGGGGAACCGGGGTCGTCATCCGAACCGCGCAGGTCATAGCAATAAACGCCTTCGGGCAGATCATCACGGGAAATACGCCCGTTGGAAAACAGGGCGGGTTTCTCAAATAACTCCACCTCCTGATATTGCTCGTCATTGTCAATCTGAATCTTTTTCTGATTATGGAGCTTACTGTGTGCAATTTCATGGACAGTGGCAGAAACGGTCTGCACCTCGCTCATGCCTTCCCGGATGGCGATGCGCTGCTGGTCGGGGGAAAAATAGCCGTCCGTGTTGGCGGCCATCGGCTCAAACTCGATGGGAACCGGGGCAGAGCGCCGCAGGGCTTCCAGAAAAGCTTCATAGTGCGGCACAGTCCCCGAAAGGCTGGAGGCCAGATCCGGCAGGGGCTTGCCATCGGTCTGGCTTACATCAAACACCTTAACCGGGCGAAACATGGGGATTTCAATTTCTTTTTCCTCCATGACCGCCTTACCGTCTGCATCCAGAATGGGGGCATGGGTGTCCGGGTCGCGCTTCATTTCCTCGATTTTCTTTTTGTAGGGCGTGGGGGCGATGATGGTGATGCCATGCTCGCCCTTTTTCACATGGCGCGCAAACTGGTTTTTCCACTTGTTGAATCCAGCCACCAGCGTAGCTTCCGGCTTCTGCATATAGATGAGCATGGTGTTGTTCACCGAATAACGGTGGAACTTGGACATGACGGACAGATAGCGCATATACTTTTCGCTCTCGAACAGCTCCTTGATACCCTGTTCGATACCCGCCGTGATTTCCTGCAACCGTTCCCGGTTGGTGGGCTTATCGGCCATGATGTTCACTCTCCTCTCTAAATTGGCGATTGTTGATTGATGTTCAGCGATCCATAGCTTTTGTTCCTCCGGGCTGTCCTCCAGAAAAGAATCCAGCAGATAGCCGATATAATCCTTTTGCTGCACCGCCTCTAAAAAACGGGGGTGCATGGGTTCCTCCGGTGTTTTGGGTGTGTAGCCCGCTTCCCACTTGCGGAGAAGATGGAAGTAGTCCGCCAGAATCCGAAAGGCATGGTCCCGGTTCTCCTGAAACTTCTGCGCCTCGGTTTTCAGGCGAACATATCTCCTGCGGGGCGGAGCCTGACTGTCATAGATAAGGCCAAAATCCTGCGCCAGCTTCTCGGCGGCTTCTTTGGGGGACAGGTTGTAGAGCCGGGCGGTCAGGTCTATCACATCGCCGGTGGCTCCGCAACCGAAACAGTAGAAATATTCTTCGTTCAGCTTCATGCTGGGATTTTTGTCATCGTGAAAAGGACAGCAGGCCATGCCGCCCCTTTTGACCTCAATCCCATATCGTTCTGCGGCTTCCCGGACGGTGACAGACTGCTTGACGGCCTCAAAGACGCTCTCGGCCATGCTTACTCGCTGCCCTTCTTGGGGGTGGGCGGCCTGTACCCAGCAGCCTTGGCCCGTTCACTGGCCGCCTTGCGGCGCTGGTTGCTGTACGGCTCCCGGACGGACACGCAGCGTTTGGGAACCGTGAAGGTCTGCCGGTCCTTTTTCACGATCTGATCCGGATATTTCTCCGCCAGCCGTCGCAATTTCTCCAGCAGCCGGGAATCATGGGTATAGACTTCGGCGGTAGCCTCGGCCTGGTTGTAGAGGATAATGGTTTCCTGTTCGTAGAGGGAGAGCTTCATTTTGCACCGCCTTTCTGCCGGTCAAATTCCAGCTTGAAGTTGGCGTACTGTCCATCGTCCTCCAGCACCACGGTGGCGTCGTAGGTCTTGCCGGTTTTCTCGGAGTGTAGGCCGCTTACATGGGCGCGGCCATTTTTGAGCAGCGCCGTCACGATGGCCTTGGTGGGCTGCTTGCGCTTCAGCTCCCACCACTTGTTGTTTTTCCAAATGGCAAATTTGCAGCCCTCGTTCTGGCAGAAGAACCCCTTTTGCAGCTCCGCCACATCGCCACCGCAGCGGGGGCATTTGCCCACCACTTCGCGTGGCGGCGTGAACAGGTACTCAGTCCCCTTGATGACCTGATAGGTTCCCACCAACTCCCGGAGCATGGCGCAGATCCCACCCATGAAGTCCTCCGGGGCCAGCTCGCCGCGCTCGATCTCGCTTAAACGGTGTTCCCATTCAGCGGTCAGCAGGGGCGATTGCAGCTGTTCCGGCAGAACGGTGATAAGGGACACCGCATCTTTGGATGGCATGAGCTGCACAGCTTTCTTGCTCTTTTTTCGCTCCAAAAAGCCGGTAGACACCAGTTTTTCCAAAATCCCGGCGCGGGTGGCCGGGGTTCCTAAACCCTGACGCTCCGCATCCTCCGGCATATTTTCCTTCCCGGCAGTTTCCATCGCGGAAAGCAGTGTATCCTCGGTGAAATGTTTGGGCGGGCTGGTTTTGCCCTCCTTGACGGCAGCGCCGGAAAGGGGCAGCGTCTGACCCTCGGACAGTTCTGGCAAACGGTCTCCGTCCGGCAGGGCCTTGTCCTCGGTTTCCTTGTCCGGCTCCGCATTTTTCAGCGCAGCACGGTAGGCAGTGTCCAGCGCCCGCCAGCCGGGGCGTTTCACCGTTTTGCCCTTGGTGGTAAACTCCGCACCGGCACACTCCACGGTGACAGCAGTTTCTGAGTAAGTATGCGGTTCCGCCACCGCGCACAGCAGGCGCAAAGCTACAAGTTCCAAAATCATCCGTTCACCCACCGGCAGGCCGGACAGGTCAGCGTTTTGGAGATTGCGGGTAGGGATCACTGCATGGTGGTCGGTCACTTTTTTGTCGTTGATAACCTGAGCCGCATCACAGGAAATGGCGATCCCTTTGCGAAACGGCATGGCATTGGCAACCAGATTGACCAGCACAGGCAGGCTTTCAGCCATATCGCTCGTCAGATAGCGGCTGTCTGTGCGGGGATAGGTGCAGAGCTTCTTTTCGTACAGATTTTGGAGGTAGTCCAGGGTTTGCTGGGCCGTATATCCCAACAATCGGTTGGCATCCCGTTGGAGGGTAGTCAGGTCATAGAGGGAGGGCGGCTTTTCCGATTTGTCCCTGCGCTCCACCTTTTTCACCGTGGCAGCTGTACCCTGGCAGGCGGCTTTCAGCTGCTCGGCAGCAGCCTTATCCGCCATGCGCTCCCCGGAAACGGAAAAATCGGGCAGCTCCAGGACTACCGTGTAAAACGGAACCGGCTTGAAGGTGTCGATCTCGGCTTCCCGTTGGACGATGAGCGCCAGCGTTGGGGACATGACGCGCCCGATGTTGAGGGTGCGGTGGTACAGCACGGAAAAAAGCCTTGTCGCATTGATCCCCACCAGCCAGTCGGCCTTGGCACGGCAGAGGGCAGCATCTCGAAGTCCGTCATAGTCCGCACCGGGGCGCAGGTTCGCAAAGCCCTCCCGAATAGCGGAATCCTCCATCGAGGAAATCCACAGTCGCTTCATGGGTTTTTGGCATCCCGCCAGCTCATAGACGCTGCGGAAAATCAGTTCGCCCTCGCGTCCGGCATCGCAGGCGTTTACCACCTCGGTCACATCCGGGGCGTTCATCAGCTGTTTCAGCACAGCAAACTGTTTCTTCTTGTCTTTACCCACCACCATCTGCCAGTGTTCCGGCAGGATGGGCAGATCGTCATAGCGCCACTTGGCATAGTCTGGGTTATATACATCGGCATCCGCCAGCCCAGCCAGATGGCCTACACACCAGCTGACCCGCCAGCCGTTTCCCTCCAGATAGCCGTCCTTGCGGGCAGTCGCGCCGATCACGGCGGACAGACTTTGGGCAACAGACGGTTTTTCAGCAATCACAAGTTTCATCATCTTCATCCTCCCATTCTTCCCGCACAGGCGTGTGCAGTTTTTTCTCAATGCTGTTTTCCTCATCCAGCAGCAGGTCATAGCCGAACCGGTAGTCATAGCGGTACAGCTTTCCCAGCAAATCGTTGATAAGGATACGGCAGGCCAGAATGACACGGGTTTTGTCCACCTGCAACAATCGGTAGCGTTGATAATTGCTGTAATATTCCTCATGGCGGCGGGTACGGCGGACGGTTTCCTCAAACAAAATATCCACTGGGTCTTGGCAGCCGTCCTCTTTTTCTCCCTCCATGCAGTTCAGAAGTTCCATCACCATAGGGAAGCTCCGTTCATCCATTGGGGCTTCTTCTGCCAGAAAGCCTACCAGTGCGGATAAGAGCAGGCGGGCGGCTGTCTGTTCCCGGTCTGTCAAAACTGCCATTGTCTGCGCAGCATCCGGCAGGAGCGTTTCTTCCACAAAATCCGCTGCGTCGCCTGAATAAAGCTGACGAATGGAATCTATGGACAGGGGAATCGCTGCGGCATCCAGGGAGAAATCAAAAGATTCCTCCTGTGTGGGCTTTTTCCGAAATTTGCTCCACACAGTTGAGAGAATGTCGCTGCCAAAATAGACGGCGATCACCAGCAGGTCAAAAACCGCAAGCAGCTTGATAAATGTAATCAGAATACTCATTTTTTTCGTTTCCTTTCTTTGAGCCATCGTTCCATCTCACGATGGCAGACTCCCACACAGGGCTGACCATAATTCCCACAGCCATAGCAGGGGTGGCTTTTGGGTAAAGAGAGAGGACGGGAAGTGTCCTTCCCGCCCTCCGGCCTGCGTGTCATCATGCGTTCATAGGGGCTGTCGGTGAACCGGGTCATGGGGTCTCATCCTCACTTTCTTCACCGCCGCCCCTGTCAGCGTCCAGCTCGCCCGATTCCTCGTCCTCCAGTTCCATTTCTTCCTCGTCCGGCAGTTCCTCGCCGTCCTCATAGTCATAATCGTCTGGATTGCTGCTGTTTTTGTGGTTGGCTTTACCCTTAATAAATTTGAAGTAGGCAAAGGCAGCGCCGCCCATCACGGCCAGCACCAGCAGCAGGACAGCCGGATTTAACCCTGCGGGTTCTTTTTTCTCCGGCTCCGTGGGTTCCTTTGGCGGTTCCGGCTTCTTGCCGATACAGCCGGTCATGTCCGTACTGCACACCTCGCATTTGGTGTTGACTGCACCGGCTTCACATTTTTCCGTGCAGTTGCAGACAGCGGGCGGTTTCTCGGCGGATTGCCCGTCCTCCATCAGCGCCATCAGGTCAGCTTCATCCACCTGATTTAAGAAATGGACGGCGGTTTCCTTGTCCTCGTTGGCCCGGTCAATGAGGATGTAAAAGTAGTTGCCCGCCTTGGTGGTGACGGTGATGAGCTGCTTGTTGCCGCCGAAATCATCCACCAGGGCAGCATTGCCCTCCGGGGTCAGGACAGGACTGTCCTCAGTTTCTTCCACCACATTGGTATCGTTGGTGGCATCCTCCGCCGGGGGCTGCTCCGGCCCTTGAGCAAAAGCGGTGACAGAAAAACCGCCCATCAGCACCAGTGCGGCGCAGAGGGCGGAAAGGGTCTTAAAAATTCTCTTATTCTTCATGGGCGGTGTCCTCCTGTTCTTCATGAGCATCCATACCGGGGAGTGTGCCGCCGGACAGCATGGCGCTTAACTGCTCCGGGGTCATACGCATAGCGCGCACCATCTGGACGATCTCCAGATTTTCCGCTTCGGTTTTCTGCGCTTCCAGCGCTTTCAGCTTTTCCTGATACTCTGCGATTTTCTCACGGGTTTTCGTAATTTCCCGGCCAATGCGTTCGATTTTCGTAGCCATAATCAATCACTCCTTATCAAAAGATTTGTCACCAGTTCATCAGGCCGTAGCCCTTGATGCACTCGTAGTTCACATCGTAGCTTCTGATTTTGCAGGCATCGCCGCTGTTTCCCTCTATGGTATAGACCCGGCTGCCGTCTGTGCCGATGACGATGCCCACATGGTCGGCGCTGCCGTCCAGGTCCCAATCGAAGAAGATGGCGTCGCCGGGGGCCAGATTGTCATAGCCGCGCGCGCCCCATTGTCCATGAGATTGGAACCAGGGAACCCCTTGGGACTGGCAGCCTGCAAAGCGCGGTTCAGACAGACCCATCTGGCCGTAGCACCAGGACACGAAGCAGGCGCACCATTCCACGCGGGAATTGAAACCGTACCAGCTCCAGTAGGGATGACCACCCACATTTCCCACCTGACGTTTGGCCAGTTCCACCAGCTCCGGGTTGCCGGGGCGTGTGCCGTTTACAAACTCCACACCGTCCAAACTCTCGGAATCACTGGTATTTGTGGAGCCGCCGCCGAAGATCAGCGGCTTGTTGCCCAGCGTCTGCCGGTACACCTGATACATTTCCAGCTGGTCAGGGGTCAAAAGCTCTGTGGCAAGAGAGGAAATGGGGCGGCTCTCCAGCTTGACATGAAGAATCCGGTATTCATATTCGTGTTCGTCCCCATCTTCATCTGTATAGGTACGAATTTGGACTTCCTCGGTCAGTGTCAAGGTGTATTGGGCTGAAAACACTCGCTCCAGCTCCGCCTGTGCGCTCTGCCGGGTATAGCCCTGCAACACAGCAGACAGATAAGCCGCCAGCTCATGGGGGTCATGCCCGATCATATCCAGGTCATAACGGTATTCGTCATATCCCGGATGGCTGCTTTCGATGTTGTCGATCTCGGCTTGCAGCACCGCTTCTCTGGCGGCGTAATCGGCCTCCACCGCAACAAGTTCCGGGTCATCCGACGGATAGGTAGAGCCGGAAATGGCAGAACCAATGCTCTGCGCCATCATGGAGCAGGAGGACATGGTGTTGAGCAACAGGCAGATGAGAAGAAAAATCGCACCTACAAGCAAAAAGCCTTTTTTATGGCGCATAATAAATGCTCCGGCCTGCTGTGCCTTTTCCTTGACCGTCTTGGCGGCCTTGCCGGTCTTTTTTGCGGTGTTGGCGGTGTTTCCGGCGCGCTTGGCGGCGGCGTATTCCTTTTTGATGGCCTGTTTCTGCTGCCAGCGTGAAAACGGATTGCTGGTAAGCTGGGGATTTTCCCGCAGGGACTTTTGATACAGGGCATTTACATTGGCCTTTTCCAGCTTTTGCTCCGCCTGTGCCGCCTTGCGGTAAGGTTTCAGCTTGTGACTGCGGTAGCCTTCCCGGAACAGCCGCGCACCGGTTTCGACAGCTTCCTCGGACTTGTGGGCGCTCTCCACGCCCACATTGTCCTGTTCTGTTTTACGGATTTCCTTGTGGAGTTTCCCCAGCGCCGCATCTCCCGGAGCATCCCGGACCGCATGGGACAGCTTGGAGGGCGGTTTTTTCTTGTCCTCCAGCACCAGTTTGGTGGTCACTTTGCCGGTCCCCAGGTCCACCGTTTTTTGCCGCACCTGCTTTTTTCGGATTTTCGCCTGCGCCCTGTCTGCTTTGGCGGCGGCCCGGTCAGCCTTGCGGATGGGCTTTTCCAGCGCCGGGTCAGCGCGTTCCTCGTCTGTAAAGTGCAGGCGCGGTTCCTTACGCATACCAGCCACCCGCCATCAGGTCATTCAGCAGCACACAGGTTTCCGCATATACCGGAATCTGAATGGTTTCTGCCGGAAAGACCGTTGTGGACAGGAAAAGCGCCATCAGGGTTCCTCTTGCCATGTCCCGATCCTGAATCGGGCTGCCAATAAACAGCTTGGGAACATCCGGTATGCCCTCTGTCCAGATATGGTGAATCCGGGTAAATCCGGCATAGCCCTTGGGCGTGAGATTTTTTGCTGCCTTTTCCTGCTCATAGCAGTAATGGACGGCAGCGCGAAGCAGTTCTACCATCTGCTCACAGCCGCTGACAGCGGCCAGAAGCAGACCTGCGCCTTTTTCAATTTCTTTCTTTGTCATGCTGTTCATCCTCCTTTTTTAAGTCCAACGGTTTCGTGGTCATAATGCGGTACAGTTCCGTATTCTTGGGGAAATGGTCCACAAACGGCAGGATGGTGGAGCCGTAGAACAAAAGTCCCTCGCCCTCGCCGGAGTGGGTCACATAGGAAAGCTGGTGCGGGGAAATGCCCAGCTGCTTGGCGAGAATCTGCCGGTCTCCGCCCGCCTGGTTTAACATATACACGAAGTCGGAGTTTTCAAAGATGTTCTCTACCTCGCGGCTGCTCAAAAGGTCTTTGACATTCTGGGTGATACCTGTCGGAATACCGCCCCATTTTCTGAATCGCTTCCAGATTTCCACCGTATAGGCGGCGGTCTGCTCCTCCTTCAAAAGCAGGTGCATCTCGTCGATGTAGTAACGGGTGGACTTGTGGGCGGCACGGTTGATGGTAACGCGGTTCCACACCTGATCCTGTACCACCAGCATACCGATTTTTTTAAGCTGCTTGCCCAGTTCCTTGATGTCGTAGCAGACAATCCGGTTATCAATATCCACATTGCTCTGATGATTGAACACATTCAAAGAACCCGTTACATAGATTTCCAATGCCGTTGCAATGTACTGAGCTTCTTTTTCTTCCTGCTCCCGCAACAGGTTATAAAGGTCCTCCAAAATCGGCATATTCTCCGGCTTTGGGTCATTGAGATATTCGTTGTAAACCAGCCGTACACAACGGTCAATAATGGTTTTCTGCACCGGCTGCAAGCCCTCCTTACCGCCCACGATCAGCTCACACAAGCTGAGGATAAAGTCAGACTTGAGCGACAGCGGGCTTTCATCATCCGAATAGTCCAGATTCAGATCCATCGGATTGATATAGTTGGTTGAAGTAGGTGAGATCTTGATGACCTGCCCATGCAGACGCTCAACAAGAGGTGCGTACTCCGCTTCCGGGTCACAGATAATAACATCATCACTGGTAAGCAAAAAGCAGTTGGCAATTTCTCGTTTTGCGCTGAAGGACTTACCGGAACCCGGCGTACCCAGAATCAGGCCGTTGGGGTTTTTCAGCAGCTTTCTGTCCACCATGATGAGGTTGTTGGACAGAGCATTGATGCCGTAGTACAGAGCTTCTTTCCCGTTCTGGAACAGTTCCTGCGTAGTAAAGGGCACAAAGATAGCTGTGGAACTGGTGGTCAGTCCTCGCTGAATCTCAATCTGATTGAGACCCAGAGGCAGACAGCTCATCAGCCCTTCTTCCTGTTGGAAGTCCAGCCTGGTCAGCTGACAGTTATACTTCTGGGCAATAGAGCCTGCCTGAAAGATGTTGTTGCCAAGCTGACGGGGATTGTCCGCTGTGTTCAGCACCAGAAAGGTCAAAAGGAACATTCTCTCGTTGCGGCTCTGCAAATCCTGCAAGAGTTTTTTCGCTTCACTGCCGTAGGTAGCAAGGTCAGATGGAATGATGTCCATGTCGTATCCGGCACGGACTGCTTTTTTCTGTTCCTCGATCTTGCTGCGGTCCAGGTCGGTAATCTTTCGCTTTACCGTTTTGATGGCTTTCACCTGATCCACCGACTGAATGTGCATACTCACAATGAGCGAACTTTCCATATCCAGAAAATCAGCCAGCAAACGGTCATTCAGTTCCGGTGCGAGGATCTGCAAAAAAGAAACAGCTCCGTATTTCTTACCCATACGGAACTGCTTGCCGGTGCGGAACTCAAAGGAGCTTGGTGCAATAAAATCCTTTGTGGACAGACCGGAAGGAGCCAGCCAGTCCCATTCAAACTGAAGCGGGAGTTGTTCATCCATGTGGAATACCGCATGAAGCTGAAAAAGCCTTTCTTTACCGTCCAGCGTTCTGGCAGCTACACCAAGACGCTTGAAGTTATTAAGTATATCTGTCTCAATACGCTCCAGACGGGGCTTGGCGGCTTTGATGCTGTCCGCGTCGATACCAAAGGTCAGGTATTTGGTCTTGATGAGACCGTTGTTACCTCTGGCCAGCTGATTTTGCAGCATTGTGGTGTATTCCTCGCGGATACTGTCAAAGGCGTCCCTCTGGGGCGGGATGGAAATGGAGTTAGCAAAGGTCTCCTCCGATGCCGCAAGGTTCAAAAAAGACAGCTGAAAATGAATCGAGCTGTCAAAATAATTGAGGAAATCACACCAACCCTCAAAGATTGCCGTCTTATCTTCGTTTTGGGAGAGCTGATAGTTGATGTCCTGAAACTGGATGGTCTTTGTGTAGTGGCTGTCCGATACGCGGCAGATTCCGTCCGGCCACATCCGTTCATAAGGGATACTGTCCTGCGCAGATTTTCCTTTTTTGTCCGTGCGGTTAGCGCGGGCAATGGCCGCTTCGATCTGCTTCTTATCGGCGCGGGACAGCTTTTTCTTTGCCTTTACCGGCTGCACAGTTTTTTCCTCGGTTTTTCCGAACATCCGATGCAGCCATTTTTTTATTGCGGTGAACAATGTCATACACCTCCTTATCGAGCATTTCCTGCCGCTTTAATACGGCATAAAAGTTGTTGGTCTGGTAAGGTCGCTGCTTTGGACGGATTACAGCTACTTTGAGAATGTTGCCCACGATCTTTTCCAGGGGCTGTCCATGCTTTTCGTACATAGCCAGCATAAAGAAGGGCAGCATAACCAGCATCATACACATAGCCGCTACACTGTTTCCGGTAGGTTTTCTGAGCAAAAAGAAAAGCGGTACGCCAATAAGCGCTCCGCCCGTGAAGCAGATAAGCTGCCGCTTGGTCAGATTGAACATGACCTTTGTTTTGACTTTTGTTAAGTCCTTGGGTACGGGTACATAAGCCAATGTGGAAACCTCCTTCCGTTTTAGTGCGCCTGAAAGACTGATTTGGCGAGACTGCCTGTTTTGAACAGCGTAAAACATAGCAGTACGGTGTAGCCCACGCAGCTCCAGATTGCCATGATGATGTCATCTTCCAGAGCGATGTTCTGCACCAGCACAGCATAAATTGCCACGCAGACGATGATGAGAAACGCCTGAAAGCCCAGCGCCAGCAGGGAGCGCAGATAGTTCTGGCCCATGCCGCCCCATTCCTTGCCCATCATGGCAGCCATAGGGATGGGCGCAACGGATGTCACAAGGTAAATTTCAATCATACGGCCATAAATCACGATGAAGATGCAGATATACAGCGCCCACATGGTAACGCCGATAAACATACTCTGGAACCAAAGCCCGAACAGCGGACCCAAATCCATTTCCATCAGCCGGGGTTCCATGTCCGTAAGGACAGAGGAAATATCAATGGCGGTATCCGAAGAAATGATGCCGGATGCCTGTGCCACCACACTCTGCGCCATATCGAACACGCCCATGACGATATTCCATGTATTCGTGACAAGGAGTATGGCTGTGGCTGACTTGAACACCCATTTGAAAATCATCCAGGTGTCCACATCATGCAGGTTGTTTTTGTCGGTAATCATCTGGATCAGTTCCAGCGTCATTACAATCGCCAGAATCACACCGGCGATGGGAACCATGATGGAGTTGGACAGATTCTCAATCATACTGAAAATGCCGCCGTTCCAGCCCTGCGGCGTTTGCCCAACCTGTACGGATATATCTCCGACCTGCTGGTTTACAGAATCGAACATCCCGGACAGGTTGCCCATAATGCCGCCTACCAGCATTTCTTTCAGCCAATTTGTCAGGGCTTCAAGTAAGAAATCCATACGGTGTCAACCTCCTTTCCGCCGCCCCCGCAAAACTGCGGGAACGGCAAGGATTTCATACGGAGACGCTTAGACAGAGAAAAGCCCGGAGAGCAGAGGTACAAGGACCATACCAACAACAGCTACACCAGCACCGGCCATGAGCTGCTTCATGCCCTGTGATTTTGCACCAGGGTTGTCGTTTCCGTAACCTTCCAGCAGGTTGATGACGCCCCAGATACCAAGACCGGCACCGAGCGCGATAACGAGGGTCTGAAGAACGGTGATTGCCTGTTCAAAAAATGCCATATAGTTTGTTAGCCGGAATCTGATTAAAAAATAGGTTTGTCATGTTTCATAGGCATACAAAAGCCGGAACAATCTGCCGCCCGGTTTCCGGGGGCATGATTCCGGCTGTCCTCCTTTTTCATTATTTTTCTTGCGATTGTCCGCTTTGTACGCCAATGGCCTCAACAGAGGCAGTTGCGGCAAATAGATACGATCACTCCTTTCTCAGCGGAACCGTATTACACGCCCTCCGTGTCTACTTCATATACATCGCAGACCTCATCAGGCTTGAGTTTTAGTCTGGCAGACAAAAATGCTTCAATATCAAAGGTATTTCGCTTGTCTGCATCAGCTGTGTATTTGAAATTAGGGTGTCTGGTAATGTCATACTTGTCTGAAAGAAACGGACGCACACCGCGCAACTGCAAGATGCACTTGCCGCCATCCATAACTGCCAGCTCGTCCTGGCTCATCAGCTCTTTTCCCAATTTCTGATAGTTGAGCGAGTGGGAGGTCTCCCGTCCCCGGCTCTCTCCGGTGTTGTAAGTGTCTATGGTCTCCTTTCCCAGAACAGCCGCCAGCTCTTTCAGCGTTGTTGGCTCTTTGCCACCCAGGAAGATGGAAGTATCCATATTGCCGATGATGGTATCGGCATTATCTTTGTAAATTGCCTTGAGCTGGCTCTGTGCCTGCAACACCAGACAGGCAGAGATTTCACGGCTTCGGATGGTGGCCACCAGCTTTTCCAGCTTCGGAATCTGCCCGATGTTAGCACACTCATCAATCAAACAGCGCACATGGACTGGGAGCCTGCCGCCATACACATCATCGGCCTTTTCACAAAGCAGGTTGAATAACTGGGTGTAGCACATGGAAATGAGAAAGTTAAAACTGTCATCCGTATCGCTCATAATAAGGAACAGGGCAGTTTTCCGATCTCCCAGCGTATCCAGCTCCAGCTCATCGTAGGAAGTGACCTCCCTCAGCTCCGCAATATCGAACACAGCAAGGCGCGCACCGCAGCTAATCAGTATGCTTTTAGCTGTTTTGCCGGCGGCCAGCTTGTATTTTTTATATTGGCGGACGGCAAAATGATTAGGCTTTTCTGCTTCCAGTGCATCAAACATCAGGTCCACCGGGTTCTTGAACTCCTCGTCGTCCTCCCGGACTTCCATGGCGTTGATGAACTCAATGAGGGTGGAGAAGTTCTGTTCCTCCACCGGAGCCTCATAATGGATATACCCGATGAGGGCGCAGTACAAAAGCGTTTCCGCCTTGACCCAGAAATCATCTCCAGCCTTGCCTTCTCCCTTGGTATTCGCTATTAAAGTCGTAACCAGCTTCAAAATGTCCTTTTCGCTGTGCAGATAGGCAAAAGGATTGTAGTGCATGGACTTTTTGAAGTTGATGGTATTGAGAACCTTAATACGATAAGGCTCATAGACCACTTTGCCATTTTTGTCCTTTACGGTCTCATAGACCGGATTGCCATGCCGGTCCTTTACCGGCTGATGATCCTTGCCCAGCTTGGGACGCATTTTCGGTGTACCGCGCTGGAGCATTTTGCCGCACTCCACCAAAATCGTACCTTTGGGGTCTGTCACCACATAGGAACTGTGCATCTGCATCAGGTTCGGCTTTAGCCAGAACCGGGTCTTACCGGAACCGGAGCCGCCGATGACCAGCACATTTTTGTTTCTGGCAGTCTTGGGGTCTTTCGGGCGGCTGTTCATGGTCAGGCTCTCGGTTTTCGTCAGAATCACATTGTTCTGGAATACCGGGTCCACATAAGGGGCAATGTCCTCGTGGGTTCCCCATCGGGCAGAACCATACTCCATGCCGTGGCGGTATTTCTTTGCATTTTTGCTTTTCAGATACACCGCCAGCCGCAGACCAGCGCCACAGCACAGGCCCACCAGTAAATCCAGCGGGTGCAGGCTGGGCCACCAGCTTGCCAGCGCCACCGGCAGCGTGGAGAAGAAGGAGAGCATTTTTGCTGAAGCGTCCGCGCCCTGTGCCATGCGCCATGCCTCCCCGAAGTTGGTGGCAAACAAGCCCATCAGGAGATACGGCAGGTTCAAAATCAGGAGCTTTTTGATGTCAAGCTGCTTTTTCATCGTTCCAGCTCCTTTCGCCTGGTGCGATCCACCACAGCATTTTTGACCAGCTCTTTGAACTGGTTCAGCTTTGCCAGCACAGACGGGCATTCTGTTTTCTCTGCTTTTTTGACCTTTTTGCCGGTGTACTCGGTAAAGGCTGCTGTCAGCGCATCCGCATCACGACCTTTGAAAAAGATCAGGTACTTGGGTGGGGAGCTGCTGCGGTCTTTCTTCACTGCATAATCCACACCGTATTTCCGGGCGATCTTCTCAAACTCCTTGATGGAGGGATCGGTGATCTCGATATTGGAAACGCCCTGGTTCTGACCAATGAGCTGCTTGACCGTCTGCTTACCCTGGGGCTTCACAGGCGCGTCCCGGCTTCTCTGCTTATTCAGCTTCTTTTCCTTGCGATGGGCAAGGTATTTACAAATGGCGGCCTTAAACAGCCGCCCGGTGAACTTTGTGCCGTTGACTACCAGCGTCAAAGTCCTGTTTTCCACTTCTTCCTGCATGGGATAACGCCTCCTTTCCACGAATTTTGCAGGGATGGTTCAAAAACTAAGGCGGGACCACCAGCCGCCGCAGAAGATAGCGGGTCATCATATCATCAGCAGGATGCTGTCCCGCAGCTGGGCAAAATACAGCTTGCCCTGGGGCGTTACCAGCGTATAGGAGCCGGTATGCCCATGGTTGCAGTAGTCCTTGACGCAGAACAGGCCGTCGTTGGCGGGTTTTGCATAAGGCAGTACATTCCCGGATGGGGCGCGGTACACAAACCGCTGTTCCAGCAGGAAGCGGACAAACCGACGCTCCGGCACAACCAGTTCCTTGGCGGTGGTACGGAGATTGGTGCTGTGCTTGAGGTCGATAAACAGGTCATAAAAGGCTGCCTTGCCCTCCAGCATGGCGTTTTCCTCACGAAGTGCCGCATTTTTCTCGCGCTCGGCCAGCAGGTCGGAGCAGAGCTTCATCATGGCTTCCGGGAAAGTGGCAACTTCCCACAGCTTTTCTCTGGTGATGTAAGCCCCGTGCTTTCGGATAGAGGGCAGCACTTCATCAAACACCCAGCGTTCAAATCGTTCCGCAGAGGGCAGCTTGCTGTGAACGATCAGGCGGTACACATCGCCTTCGGGAATAAATTTCATTCGCTGAATACCGCCGTTAGAAGGGGTCGGTAAAACGCAGACCCCTTTGCAGTGGGCTGTGATGGCATCAGCGGTACGTTGGTATCCAAGTGCTTTCGCAATATCCTTTCCGCAAAACAATACCTTGTCGTCCTGCTCAAAAGTGCGGATACTGCCAAACTCCGGGTTTTTGAAAATTTCCATTTGGTTCATAGCGTAACCTCCTGTAAAAGTCGTTGTTGTGGGATGAAAAAAGACGGCCTTACCAGCCGCCTGCGTTCATATCGTGATTGACCTGTGAAGTGTAGTGGTTGCTGATGGTGGTGGGAGCGTTAAACAGCACTGTCAGCAGGTACTGCTTCATGTTGCGGACCTCGGTGGTGTTTTTCTGCAAGCTGTCCATGACAAACCGGATATGTTCGCTGTCCAGCTTCAAAAACCGGGAGCGCACCACCTCATGGGGGAAGTCGCTGCCTGCAATCCGGGTGGTTTTGCGTCTGGCACAGACGGTTTCCACCATCAGTTCCACGATCTCATCCAAATCCTCCCGATAGGTGGCAAACTCCCTGCACAGGTAGTCATACTCGATGTTCTCTAAAATCAATTCCCGATAATTTTCTATCTCGGAGACAGACATCGCATCCCTTCCTTTCCGTTCCGGCGGTCTTGCCGCCGCTGTTTCCCGGAAGGGAATGGAATCGGTACTTGATCCATCCATAATTGATTTTTGAGTATTTGATTTCTCTATATTTAATTCTGCGGGCTTTTCCGTATCCGGTTTCTCCATATCCGGGTTTCCCGTATCTGGTGAAGCCGTATCCGGCTGGGGCGTATCCGGGTTCTTCGGCTGTGGCTGCTCATAGATGACATACTCGGTATCACTGATCCGACCCTGCCGGTCTCGCAGCTGATGGCGGACAATGTACCCGGCAGTTTCCAGCTCCCGCAGCGCGCCGCCAATAGCGTCCACGCCCTCTTTGCAGATGGCGGCAAGCCCTCTGGTGGTATAGTTCCAGTCCTCCGGTAAGGACAGCATCATGGAAAGCAGCCCCTTGGCTTTCAGGGACAGTTTCCCGTTGCGTAAATGGTGATTGCTCATCACGGTATAATCTCTGGTTCGTTCAATGCGAAATACGGCCATTGACCTCACTCCTTCCAAATTTCTCAGGGTATGAAAAAAGCCACAATCCTGTAAAAAGAATTGTGGCAGTCAGCTGTTTTGTTCACTTTTTCTGCGCCGGTAGGGGCGCTTGGGAATGGGCGGTTTGTCCAACAGGTCATCTCCCTGAGAGAATGGCAGAGTTTGCAGAACACGGTCAATCTCCATAGATTCCATATCATGCTGGGAATGGCAATCCTCCCGGATTGCTTCCCGGATTTCCTTTACAGTACACATTTCAATCCTTTCCTTTCGCAGTAATGATTTGTTTATGAGTGGCGGCGGCGCTTGTCCGGCTTAAAATCGAGGATATGTCCCTCAATCACACGGGCATACCGCTTGATTTTGATTTCCCGATGCTGCTGGCTTTGCAGGGCAGCCTGATACCCGTCCTCGGTCAAAAACAGCCGCATTTCATCACCGGGACTGCCGTAGGCACAGGAACGCAGGACAGAAAACTCAATCATCCGGCGGGTGTTGTCCTGAAAACGCTCCACGGCAAGAATGTTGTGTCCTTTCAGCTCACGGGCTGAAATATCTCTCATAGGCAGCTCCTTTCATCGTTCCTGGTCTCTCTGACGCTTTCTTTGCCACTGTTCCAACAGCTTGATAATGGTTTCCTGCATCCTTGCCGGAGTATAGCTCTTGGGAAAATACTTCCGCAGGGTGTCTGAGGTGAATGTCACCTTGTCCAGATCGCTTTTCTTTTCCTCGCCCATAATGGCCCGCATCACATCAATGGATAAATGCCCCTCTTGGCTGAATTTCTTGAGCCGCTGGGCTTGGGAGAGAGAAGGGGTAGCTTGTTCGCTGTCCATCGCGTCCAAAAGCTGGGTCTGTTCCTCTTTTTTCAGGAACGACAGCTCATACGCCGGATTGAGAGCGATTTTTCGCTCATCCACCATATCTAACAGCTCAGGAATCAGCTCCGTCAGACGAATAAAGCGTTGAATTTGATTTTTACTTTGCCCGACTTGTTCAGCCAAAATGTCTCTGGATTTCTTTCCGTCTGACTTGTGCCCAACTTGGGCACAAGTTAAATCTCTGCGCTCGCCTTGATGCTTCATGGCATCCAGCTTCATCTTATAAGCAAAGGCCCTCTCGCTGGGGAGCAGGCTTTCACGCTGCAAGTTGCTGTCCACCATAATGATGGTGGCGGCATCGTCGTCCAAATCCCGGACAATGACCGGCATGGTCTCTTTCTCAGCCAGTTCGCTGGCTCTGTGCCGCCTGTGTCCGGCTACTAATTCATAGCCGCCCTCCGGGTCAGGTCTTGCAATCGCCGGAACCAGCACCCCATACTGCCGGATACTGTCCGCAGTTTCCATCATGGATTCATCATCCTTGACTTTGAACGGATGGTTCTTAAAAGGGTGCAGCTCAGACAAGGGAATTTCCAGCACCCGTTCCCGCTGTGCATCGGCACGGCTTTCCTCGGTGGAAAACAGGTCATCTACCGATGCCAGCTCTACTTTTTTCGCGCTGCTTTTCAAGTTTTGTCACCTCCTGCGTCAGATTTTTGTAGCTTTCAGCCACCTTGCCGCCGGGGTCATGGGCAAAAATGCTCTTGCCCTCGGCGCTGATTTCCTTCGCCCGGACAGAATGGGGAATTTCCGTGCCGAACACCTTGATTTTGCTGCCGTAGGTTTCCCGCAGCAGGGCGGCGATCTCCTTGGCAAAGTTGGTGCGGTTGTCCACCATCGTCAGAAGTATCCCGTCAATCTGGAGCTTGGGGTTGATCTGCCGCTTCACCTTGTTTACAGTCTGGAGCAGCTGTTCCAGGCCCTTGGCGGGCAAATACTCCGCCTGGACGGGGATTATGACCCTGTTGGCAGCAGCCAAGGCGTTGACCGTGAGCATCCCCAAGGAGGGCTGGCAGTCAATCAGGATATGGGAATACTGTCCCTTGAGCGTGTCCAGATACTGCCGCAGGATGGTCTCTCGGCTCATGGCATTCACCAGAAAGACCTCCATACCGGAGAGCTGGATGTCAGCGGGCATCAGGTCAACGCCTTCCGGGTGGTGCAGGATACCCTCTCCGGGGCGTAGCGGCTCGTCCATCAGGATACGGCCCATCGCGTCGGACAGGGTAAAGGGCAGCTTGTCCGGCTGGGGGTGGCCCAGGCTGATGGTCAGGCTGCCTTGCGGGTCCCCGTCGATCAGCAGCACTTTTTTCCCGGCCTGCGCCAGCCCAATTCCCAGGTTCGCGCAGGTGGTCGTTTTGCCAACGCCGCCTTTCTGGTTGGTGATGGCGATGATTTGCGTGTTCAATGACTTCACCTCATTTCTGATTGGTGTTGTCATGTGCCTGCACAGCAGTCCTGGAAATGACAAAAGCCGCCACTTGAAACAAGTGACGGCTTCGCCTAAATCCAATATTCTACTGTGTTTGAAATCAAAAGGCTTTGAGTTCCTTTCTGCTATTCATTTGTCGTTAATGAAACACCTCCTATAATTCGACTTATTTCAGTATGATTTTTCGGTTTGGAAAAGGATGAAAAAACCAGACTGAAAACCTCAAAACCCTTGATTCTACGGGGCTTTTCCGGTTTGTCGTAATTATACCGTAAGGGCATACCTTTGCCACCATCGCGGCCAGCAAAAATATGCAGATTTCAACGCTGAGCAGAATTCTTGGACACTCAACTCCCACCATAACCTTACAGATTTACGTGCACGCCGTTGATGAACAGGACCGTATCGAGATGGCTAAAATCGAAAGTATTTAAAATCTGGTCAAAATCTGGTCACAGAATCGAAAAATCCCCGTACTTATGGGATGAATGCAGATAAGTTCGTGGAATGACATTATTCCACGAATGAAAAACGAGCTGTGCCTGTATCCTCTAAACAGGCAGCTAATATTATAAACAAATAAGGTTAAAGAAATATTTAATCGCTTTTGGGCTTAAGGAGACAGTATGAAAGAAAATACGGTTGAAATGCAATATCTGTATGAACTGGCAGCTTCAGTGCTTGAAGTGCGCCCGCCGGCCCGTCCTCCCTCAAAATTAAATTGGGAGCTTGTCTGCCGGGAGGCAGAGCGTTTATCCATGCTTTCATTTATCTGTTATGGTTTGGAAGGCCTAGGTGAAAACGATCAACCCAGTAATTCTGTCATGTCAGAATTAAAAAAATGGAAAATTAAGGGTATATTAAAAGAAGCCGAACAGCAGCGGCTGCTGACAAATGTATTCTGCGGTTTTGACGCGCAAAATCTAAAATGCCTTTTGTGCAGCGATCTGCCTTTAAAGCGCCTGTACCCCTATCCAGACCTGCGCTGCCGCCAGGAAGTCGAGATTTTTATGCCCGCTGAAGCCATTCCCTGTGCCCGCTGTATCCTGCGGGATTTGGGCGGTTCGCCCGTGGCAGCGGAGAGCACGGATTTTGGCTGCTGCCGGTTTGGCCAAACCACCCTCATTGTAAAAAAATACGCTGATGAAGCTTCCTTTCCATCCTCTGGCGAAAAAATTCAAAAATACAAGCATTATTCAAACATATATGAGCCACCACCGGAAGCTCTGTACAGACAGCTGGCCGGCAGTGCCGCCCAAGCCGCCCGCGGCCAAAAAGAGTTTATCTGGCCATACTTTGATTTAAGCATGCTCCAGCGCTTTTATCATTTTAGTTTACCCGCGAGACACAGCGCTTTTCAGGTAAACTTGAAATCCCTATTTTCCCATCAAGGGCAACGTCCCTTAAATATAGATAAAACAATTATACACGAGAGGTAAAAAGATGAAAAAGAAAAACATCGCGATCGTCCTTCTGGCAGTGATCACCATACTTTTACTGGTTTTTGGCTGCGGTAAAAAGAGCAGCCCTCAGGCAGAGGCAAAGGTCTTTGACACAGCCGGAACCTACAGCGATCAGGCCACCTATGGTGACGTGCAGATTAAATCGGACGGCGTCACTTTAGAGAACGCCACTATCACCGGCACCCTGACCGTAGACAAGGCCGTCGGAGAAGGGACTGTCATCATCCGGAACAGCCGTATATCAAAGGATACAGACATCAATGGCGGCGGTGCGAACTCCGTCCATTTTGAAAAAACTGCGCTGCATAAGGTCAGCCTCAACAAGAAAGACGTCCGCCTTACACTGGACAAAGAATCTGAGGCGGCAGAGCTGAACGTTATCCAGCCCGCAAAGCTGGAGCTCAGCGGGAAAGTCACCACCCTGTCAATCGCTAAAAACGGTGAGGGGAGTACGGTTACCATCGCCAAAGACGCAAAGGTCGAAACCGTCAAGCTGGACGGCAAGGCTGAAATGACCGTCGACAGCCCGCTCAAGACACTGGTCATCGGGGAAAACGCCCAGGAATCCAGACTCGTCATCAATGGCAGGGTTGACAAGCTTGACGTGAACGCCAAAGCAGAGATCAACCTCAATGCCGGCGCCGAAGTCGGAAAGCTCATCGTGACAGACAAAGCCAAAGACAGCACTGTGAACATCGCAAAGGACGCCAAGGTGAGCACACTGGCCACAGAAACCCCACTGAGCCTTAACGGCGAAGGCAGCGTCGAGAATGTTATTACCAACAAAGAAGAAAATATTCAGGGCAGCATCAAGCCCGCCGGCATCCGGGTTTCCGCCAATCCAATCGCGAAAAGCCCCAACGGAAACGATGTAAACAGCAAAACAGACGCGGCCAAAAATACCGATACAAACACCAGCACGACGGCCAACAACAGCTCCACTGGCAGCACCAGTCCTGAAAATAACAATACCAGCAGTAATACTGGCAATACCGGCAGCGGACAGGACAATCCACCGGCACCGCAGCCAGCTCCCGGCCCAGCGCCACAGCCGGCACCTGATCCGACACCAACGCCAACTCCACCGCCGACGCCAACACCAACACCATCTGTGGTACACGTGACCGGCGTAACCCTGGATCAAAGCCAGCTGATCATGACCGTGGGTGACAGCACTGTATTGACCGCCAGGGTCGCTCCGGACAACGCCACAGACAAGACCATCGCGTGGTATGCCGAGGACAGCAAAATCGCAGCCGTCGATGGAAACGGCAAAATAACCGCCCTTGCAGAAGGCCAGACCAGGATCACCGTTGTCACAAGGGACGGGGACCACAAAGCCTTCTGCGATATTACCATCCACAAAAAAGCGCCAACGGATATCCCCGTTGAGAGCATTGCCATTCAGAAAACAGCGGACAGCATTGAGGTGGGGAATACCCTGCGCCTGACCGCTTCTGTTAAACCCGATAATGCCACGAACAAAAACGTCAAGTGGCACAGCGCCGCAGAGAGCGTTGCCTCCGTCGATGAAGCCGGCGTCGTCACCGCCAAGGCGCCCGGTGACGCGGTTATCACAGCGACTCCTGAAAATCCGGCCTCGCCTTCCGTCACTACCGCCATCACCCTCCGGGTAACCGCGCCGTTTAAGGCGGTTGTCATGAGCGGCAGCGGAAAAGCGGTTATGGTCGGGGATGTCCTTACCTTCACCTCAGTCGACCCGGAAAACGGGTTATCCGATGCCCTGTTCTCCTGGAAAGCAGACGGGCAGGAGGTTGGCAACGGCAGCGCCTATACGGTGAGCGAAGGGGATATCGGCAAAGCCCTGACCCTGACCGTCACCGGCAAAGAAAACAGCCATTACACCGGCAGTGTGACAAGCGAGGCCACCAAAGCCGTCACAGCCAACAAGACCGCTTTAACCGCTGCCCTCAATGCAGAGATCGGGGAGGATCACCAGAACCCCACCTATAAGCTGAAAAAAGACGACTATAAAGCAGTCACCTGGAACACCTACACCGATGCCGTCAATGCCGCCATTGGTGTGGAAGCCGATCCACTGGCCACCACCGGGCAGGTGAGCGCTGCCATCAACAACATTGGTACCGCAAAAGCCCAGTTGATTTTTGCCGGTATCGACAAGCTGGAAGAACTGAAAAAGACAGCCGACGCCAAGCAGGAAAGTGACTACACCGCTGCCAGCTGGCAGGCATTCCAGAGCGCCTATGGAGCAGCAAAAGCACTGCCCGAAACCACACAGGCAGAAATTGTGGCAAAAACAGAAACCATCAGCAAGGCCATGGACGAGCTGGTCTTAAAGACACCTGTCACCGCTGTTCGCCTGAGTATTGAAAAGAATCAGGCCGTTGTCGGGCATCAGGTCACAGCCACCACTGACCCCGAAGACGCCACAGTCAACTACCTGTGGCAGAGAGGCAACGGCACCGCCTTTGAACCCATTCCTGACGCAGACAGCGCGGTTTATACCCTGAGAAGCGACGATATCGGTAAGGTGCTACAGCTGACCGTCACCGGAACCGGCGATTATCAGGGCAGCTCAAGCGCGAGCATCAGCAAGATTCTGGATAACAAGGTCACGGACGTCACCCTGGATCAAGCGACGCTGGACATGAAAGCCGGCGATTCCAAAGTGCTGACCGCAACGGTCACACCGGAGTACGCGGCGGATAAAACCGTTACCTGGAGCAGCAGTGACGCAGCCGTGGCAGCCGTTGACGCAGACGGCAAAGTCACCGCTGTGGCAGCGGGCCAGGCCACTGTCACAGTGACCACAACAGACGGCGGAAAAACCGCTGCCTGTGCTGTCACTGTCACCAATCCGGTAATTTCTGTGGAAAGTGTAACCTTAGCACCTGTGAGCGCAGAGCTCTACACCGTGGAAGGACACAAAACCCTTGAGTTAACCGCAACGGTTACCCCAGAAAACGCGACCAATAAAGCCCTTGCCTGGAGCAGCAGCGATAGCGCTGTGGCAACAGTGGCCGCAGTTGAAAATAGCACAAAAGCAACGGTTACCGCCCTAACAGCAGGAACCGCCGACATCACCGCCACAACCGCCGATGGCAGCAAGACAGCAAAATGTACCATCACGGTTAAGGAGCCCATTCAGCTAACAGTTTCCGGTACCACTGTCAAGAGTAAGGTTTATGATGGAAATCCAGATGCAGAAGTGGAAAACGCTGGTTCATTAACCAACAAAGAAGCCGAACACGATGTTACACTTGCCGCAACAGCCAAATTTAACGACAAAAAGGCGGCAGACAATAAGCCTGTCACCGCACAGTATACCTTAACTGGTACAGATGCCTGGCGTTATCTTGCGCCAAAAGATAATACTGATTTATCCGCAAGCATTACAAAAAAAGAGATCCGTATTACAAACATTAAAGCAGCGGATCGAGCTTACAATGGTTATACTGCTGTAGCTTTAGCGGGTGGTGATCTCAGCGATATTGTTGACGGCGATGATATCCACTTAGACACATCGGCAGTAACTGCACAAATGGCCGATGCAAACGCAAAGGAAAATAAACCTGTCGTTGTCACCGGATATACCCTGGCAGGAGCTGACGCAGAGAACTACAGCTTAACACAGCCTGTGGGGATTACCGTCAACATTACTAAAGCCGAACAGACAGCGCCCACGTTCACAGTAACAAAGACCTCAAACAGCATAACGGTTACGCCAACAGCTGCATCGAACAAGCTGCTTTACGCTTTATATCAATCAGGAACTTCAGTAAAAGATTGGTCTATGACACCCAGCTTTACAGGCTTAGCTGCTTCAACCGAATACACTGTTAAGGTCAAGCTGTCCGGCGATGACAACCACAACGAGTCCCCAGAAGCGACAGCCAGCGTGACAACAGACGCCGCAGATATAAAGCCAGCGCCTGTCATAACCATAGAAAAGCCTTCCGTAACAGTGAGCGGTACAGCGCAAAGCCAAAACAGCACCCTGGTGGGCATAAAAAACACGATGGAATATGTGAAAAGTGATACAGAGCCAGCTGCAGATGCCACCTGGACTCCATGTCAAAACCAAAATATGTCCGTTGAACCAGGCATCTACTATGTCCGGTATAAAAAAACAGCCAGTGATGCGGCATCCGCCGCAATCCGGCTGGAAGTTAAAAAAGTGTACCGCGTTACCTTCGCTCATGGAGATCACGGCTCCTGTCACCCGTCCGTTGCCGTTTTCTATGAAGGAGAGCTGCCATCTTCAACAATAAGCCCAAACAGCGGCTATCTGGTTAATCCGGAAAATAATGGATGGGACAGACCGATTACAGCGGCAGCAGGAGAAAGCGCAGACATAAAATATACAGCACAATATATCGAAACCAAGGCCATGGTCATGGCATTTGATTCAAAAAGCCAAACCTATACGATTAAAAACACCGGAACCGCCACAATCGGTGAAGATTTCACAGTACCAGCAACGTATAATGACAGCATCAATGGAGAACACCCTGTAACGGCCATTGGTGATAAAGCCTTTACCAGTAACAATTGCAAAGACTTAAAAACACTGACAATTCCAGAATCAATTACAAACATTGGAGATTATGCATTTGATGGCCGCCTCGCCTTGGAAAAAGTTACGATAAAAGGAAATCCCAATATTGGTAATTACGCATTCAGCGGCTGCACTGCTTTGAAGGAAATTCATATTACCAGCAACGAAGCCCCCGGAACAACAGGCACCGAGATTCTCTATAACATTCCGGGTCAGGTAAGAATCTTTGTCCCGCAAGAAAAAGTTGCCGATTATAAGAACAGCTGGGTAAGCTATGCTGACCAGATCTACGAAACAGGCACTGCATTCTTTACCTTAAGCTATGATGCCAATGGCGGAACAGGCAGTGTACCGGCAAGTGCCGAATACGCACAAGGAACCGAGGTAAACGTCAAATTTGATCCGCTGCCATCCACAGAAGGAAAAACTTTCCTTGGCTGGGCAGCAAACAAGAATGCAGAATCGCCGGATTATACCGCTACAGGAACAACAAACAGCATCAGAGTCGAAAAAGCAACAACACTCTATGCAATCTATGGCGATGTCGTAACACCGCCAACGGAAAACAATCCGTGGGACGGCAAACGGGACATCAGCTGGTATGTTGGGCATGAAGAGGGTACGAGCTATTCAATTACCACACCGCAGCAGCTGGCAGGCTTAGCTTTGCTGGTAAACGGCGGCGGCCAAGATGATTACGGCAAATCCTCTGGAGGGGCTGTCGATTTTTCTGGAAAGACCATCACAATCACAGCGGATAAGCTTGATTTAAACAATGTCAATTGGGTGCCCATCGGCAAAGACGATGTTCATCCATTTAAAGGAAGCTTTGACGGTGGCTTTAAGTCAATCACTAGCCTTAGCATTAACAGCGAAAACGAAATTGTTGGCCTCTTTGGCGTGATTGACAGCGCAAACCTCCAAAATGTAGAGCTTTCTGACGGTACAGTAACAACTACTCATGAAGGCGGTATTGCAGGCGGCATGGTCGGCTTTGCGACAGACAGCAAAATTGAAAAATGCCATAATGACGCTGCGGTAAGCAGCCAGATATCAGCAGGCGGTATTATCGGCGGAGGACAGGCGGAGGTAACTGAGTGCTGCAACACTGGAAAAATAGAGGCTAAAGCCGAACTGTACAGTATGGCAGGCGGCATTATCGGAACAGGAACAGGCATTACCGTCAGCAACAGCTATAATACCGGCGAAGTGAACGCACCGTCAGGCAGCGGTATTGTTGGGATGGCCTCCAGTACAAGTGAACTAAAATCTTTTGTTCAGAATTGCCACAATGTCGGCAGCATCAATTCTGGTCAAGGATTTGGCATAACGGCTACGCTAGATAATAACGGCAAAATTCAAACTTCTTATTCACTTGAGGGTTCTGCGGCAACGATTGCTACTATTGGTGCAGATGACAAAAGCAAAATGCTAACCGCTGAAGAGATGAAAACCCCCAATAATTTTACCGGCTGGAGCTTTGATGAAAGTAACAGCATATGGAAAATGGGCAATGCATACCCAATTTTAGCCTGGCAGACAAACGAATAGGCAACCAGTTAAATGAATTGATGGCAGGAGGTTACACTTCTGCCTCAAAATAAAAAAAGGAAGGTATCAGATATGCGTAAAAGAAGATTTGGGAAAAAGATGTTGTCCGCGTTATTGATCGCGGGAATGCTGTTGACGGCAATGCCGCTCGGTGTATTTGCTGAAGAGGAGAGCAATGCCGTGACGCCAGACGAAAGCGGGGTATATGTGGTGACAACCCCTGAAGAGCTGCAATGGGTTGCGGATCAAACACGGTTAGCTGAAAATGCAGAAAATTTTGCAGGAAAGATCGTAAGGCTTCAAGCTGCGGAAATAGACATGCAGAGTATTCCATGGGTGCCCATTGATAATTTCAGAGGAACCTTTGACGGAAATAACGTACCGATCAAAAACCTGACGGTAACAAACACCGGCGAGGACGGCTCAGGGCTGTTTGGATCAATTGCTTATACTGAAAGTGCAGCAGCTCCGACTTTTAAAAACATTGTGATTGACGGCGCGACCATCACAGGCGCAAACGATGTTGGCGGAATCGTCGGAAATGCTTACTCAGCCGATATCATCAATTGTAAGGTTATGAACGCGATATTTAACGGCGGCACCAGAATTGGGGGCATGGCCGGCCTCAGCTATGGTGACATTACAAACTGCGAGGTCATCAATTGCCAGATGACCGGTACCGATGAAAACGGCGCTGTCGGCGGGATCATCGGCCTTATCGGAGAAGGCGGTTCTGTGATTGACAGTTGTAATGTTAACGGCTGTACCATGGTTGGCAACCGCAAAATCGCCGGGATTGCCGGGGCAATACAATATGGCAATACCATCAAAGGCTGTACGGTAAACAGCTCAACTATCCGCGCGACCGTAAAATTCTCTTCTATCCTCACCCCAATTATTAAGAACGCGGCTGCCGCAGGCGGTATCGCAGGAGAAGTGATTGGAACCTCAACCCTAATGACATTACAGGATAACACGGTATCCGGCGATATGACTGTTCAGAGCAACCAGAATAAGTTCAGGGGATGGCTCATCGGCAGTATGACTTACCGCTCAGGCACGCAGTACGTAACCTTGACAAACAATCAGGATTTATCCAATCTTACAGGCGCTGGTGTGCCAGAAATTGGTACAAAATAACTTTTAATCCGGGCATTGGAACGTCTTCCAAAGCCCGGATTTCTTATTTATACCTCCACATGCACAAACAACTGCTCAGGGTACTCGATCACACCCAGCCCCAGCTCTCTGGCCACAGCGGCCACCTCGGAGTAGTGGACGCCGGGGCAGTACAGGTCTGCGGCGCAGCCGATCTTATGCTTGGAGTACTCGATGCCGCCCACCTCATGGTTGCGCTGTGTGCAGCGCACGCCGGAGGTGATGATGACCGGGCGACCGAGGCGGTTTCTCAGGTTTTCAACCTGGGCCAGAAGGGCCTCCTCCATGAGCTCGGGGAAACCGCCGCAGTACATGCCATCACAGTCACACTGGTATTCGCTCATGGCAAAGTGTTCACTGGCGCGGCTGTTTTTATAAGCCTCTGCCAGATGTCCCCGGGTTACCGGTCCCGCAATACCGTCAGCCTTGATGCCAGCCTTTCGCTGAAAGGCTTTGACGGCTGCCTGGGTGTTCGGGCCGTCCAGTCCATCGTGCTCACCCGGGTTATAGCCCAGGTGGGATAAAATTCTCTGTACCTCTAAAATACTCATTTCTTTTCCTTTTCATCCTTTGTAAATTCCTTGAGTACGGCCTTAAGCTTATCAGGAATGGGAATAAATTCTGCGGCGTTTTCGACCAGTGAGATGCCTTCATTGGAAATGTAGAAAAGCACGGTGATATCCCGGATGGGCAGCTCGGCCGTTATGATCCTCTGGACCATGAATGCAGCGCTGACCACCAGAAATAGCATCAATTTTTTCAGTATTCCGTAAAAGCCCACCGCGCTGGAAAGCTCATGCCTGTAAATTCCCTTGATAACGCCGGACACATAGTCCAGACAGACTAAAACCGTGAGTACCACCAATAAATCATCGAGTCCCCCAAACAGGAAGGAGAGGGTGCCGCCTGCCACAGCGGCGGCGCCCCGGATGATTTCCCTCATTGCCTGCTGCCTAAGCCAAAGCCACTTCGGTTTTGGTGGTGTCGATGCGCACCGCGGATACCAGTGCCGCCAGCGGCTGTCCGTCGGGCGCAAAAATCCCCTCGGTTAAAATACCGTTTGCACCTGTGGCGATCTCGGCATCGGTGATGCCGTCCTTATAATCCGGAATGGTCAGGGTATAATTTTTGCCGTTAGCCAATTCATAAATCAACTGTAAATCTTTTGAAACATTTGCCATTTTTTTCCTCCTCTATCCTTACGCCACATCCATAAGCTCTTCGGCGATTGTTTTGGTACAGGACTCGCCGACGGGTTCCTGCATGTTCTTGATCAGCTTGTAGGTATTGTAGATGCTCTCATTGGTGGCATCGCTTTTGACATCGCTGTAGGTCTTGGACTTCTTAACGATTTTTCCATTCTCTTCACCATAGTTTGATACAATTTTCAAACCGACACTCTTTACATTTGCTGTTACTGCCATTGTTAACCTCCAAAAGTTTTTCAGGTCTGCGCGCTGCCTGTGATTTTAGTTTAAGGCCTGTCAAGACTTTTTGCAAAGGGATTAAGAGGGCAGTTTTACATTGACACTCACCGCATTAAGGCATAGAATATAGGTTATACTCATGAATTTTCAGAAAAATCTTTCGGACAGACGAGGGGGAACGTCTATGCTGTTTAAATTTATCATCTGTTTTATCGCCGGTATCGGCGCGGGACTGGGGACAGGCTTCGCGGGTATGAGCGCAGCTGCGGTGATCAGCCCGATGCTTATTACCTTCCTGGGTATCCCGGCCTATGAGGCTGTTGGCATTGCGCTTGCCAGCGATGTGCTGGCAAGCGCGGTCAGCGCCTATACCTACGGCAAGCACAAAAATCTGGATATTAAAAACGGACTGGTCATGATGGCAGCGGTTCTGTGCTTTACCCTGGTTGGAAGCTGGATCTCCAGCCTGGTCCCCAGCACTGCAATGGGCGGCTTTTCAGTTTTTATGACGCTGCTGCTCGGCATTAAGTTCATCGTAAAACCTGTGATGACCACCAAGGACTCCATGACCGACACAAGCCCCCAAAAGCGCTTTGTGCAGTCTGTGGTCTGCGGCATGGCCATCGGCTTTATCTGCGGCTTTGTGGGCGCGGGCGGCGGCATGATGATGCTGCTGATCCTGACCAGTGTGCTGGGCTATGAGCTCAAAATAGCTGTCGGGACCAGTGTTTTTGTCATGGCCTTTACGGCCTTTACCGGCGCGGTCAGCCATTTTGCCATCGGTGGCCCACCGGATGTCTGGAGTCTTGTTTTCTGTGTTTTATCTACCCTGCTCTGGGCCAGAATTGCGGCCAAGTTTGCCAACAAGGCCAGCCCCATTGTGCTCAACCGGGCCACCGGCGTGGTACTCTCTGTCCTTGGGGTTTCCATTATCCTTGTAAATTTTCTGAAATAAAAAAACAACCGCATCCCTTTAAAGGGAGTGCGGTTATTTTTTTATTCGCCATCATTCTCTGTCAGAAACGCCTGGAGCTGCTTCAGAAAAATTTCTGAAGCTCTTGAGAACGCCGGATGCTTTTTCCAGACAACGTACAGCTGTGCCTCGAGGCGGGGGCTCAGCGGCCTGAAGCACAGAGCGCTGTCGCCGGTGGTGTTCACCAGCTTATCAAGGCACAGGGCATAGCCGATGCCCTCCTGCACCATGATGGCCGCGTTGTAAATCAGGTTATAGGTCATCACGACGTTCAGCTTGTCTGAGTCGCTGCCAAACCAGCCGGACAGCTCATTGCGCACCAGCGACTGCCTTGAGCAGAGCAGCGGTATCTCCAGCAGGTTTTCTGCCTTAATGTCGGGCAGCGCCGCCAGAACGCTGTCCCTGCGCATCAGCAATCCCCAGGTGTCCGTGGCAGGCAGGCGTATATAATCGTATTTTGTAATGTCTCCCGGTTCGATCAAAATCCCAAAATCAAGCAGCCCCTTATCCAGACGTTCGGTCACATCGTCGGCGTTTCCGCTGAAGAGATGTACCCGGATATGGGAATAATCCCTCCGCATTCTGCCAACCACCTGGGCGATAATCCGCATGGCGTCGGTTTCTCCGCCGCCGATATAAACATCGCCGCCGACAATCTCATCGGACGCTTTAAAATCAGCCTCGGTGCGGTCCGCCAGGTCTACGATCTCCTGGGCGCGCTTGCGCAGGAAAGCCCCCTCGTCGGTCAGGGTAACCCTTCTGCTTCCCCGGATAAAAAGCTTTTTTCCCAGCTGTTCCTCCAGTTCCATAAGCTGGCGCGAGAGGGTGGGCTGGGTCACATGCAGTGACTCCGCAGCTCCGGAGATCGTTTCCTCTCTGGCAACTGCCAGAAAATAGCGTAAAACCCTCAGTTCCATTGGCTGCACTCCCTTTCTCTGTTTCTCTCAGTATACTGGCGTTTTCCATGCTTGTCAAGCATGGTATCGCATAGCATATAAGTATTTGCTATTACAGCAAGTCAGGTTATATAATAAAGCCATGATAAACAACTATTTGAAAGGAAGCTGATTACCAATGAATCTCGACACATTTTTAGAACATTTAAATAAAGGCCTGACCGTTGACGGCGGGTCAGAAGCACATGAATTTATGCACAAGGTCAGCCAGGAGGCGCTTCGGATCACCAGCGCGCTCAACAATACCTACCACAGCCCCGAGGAAATCCGGGAACTTTTTTCAGAATTGACCGGCAAGCCTGTGGACGCCTCCTTCGGCCTGTTCCCACCCTTTTACACAGACTGCGGCAAGAACATTACGGTGGGGAAAAATGTTTTTATCAACAGCGGCTGCCGTTTCCAGGATCAGGGCGGTATCACCATCGGTGACGGCGCGCTCATCGGTCATAACGCAGTGCTGGCCACCCTCAACCATGACTTTTCCCCTGAAAAACGAAGCTCCATGCATCCGGCGCCTGTGGTCATCGGCAAAAATGTCTGGCTGGGCGCAAATGTCACTGTGGTGCCTGGCGTGACCATCGGGGATAATGCAGTTATCGCCGCCGGAGCGGTGGTCACAAAGGACATCCCAGCGGGCACCATCGCCGCCGGAGTCCCCGCGAAGGTTCTCCGTGAGCTTAGCGTATAAAAAATCCTTAAAGAAAGAGGTTATCCATTATGAAGAAAAATATTCTAATCCTTTCAACCAGTCCCCGCAAAGGCGGAAATTCCGACACACTGGCCGATGAATTCACACGCGGCGCCCGGGACGCAGGCCACGACGCCGAAAAAATCAGTCTGGCTGGCAAAACCATTGGTTTCTGCCGGGGCTGTCTGGCCTGCCAGAAAACAGAGCGCTGTGTCATCCAGGACGACGTCAACGCCATTGTACAAAAGATGCTGAGCGCCGACGTGCTGGTGTTCGCGACACCCATCTATTTCTATGAGATGTCCGGCCAGATGAAAACACTGCTCGACCGCAGCAACCCACTGTTTCCAGCAGATTACGCTTTCAGAGAGATCTATCTGCTGGCTGCCTCGGCGGATGAAAACAGGGACTCAATGGATGGGGCTGTCAAAGGCCTCCAGGGCTGGATCGACTGTTTTGAACGCGCAAAGCTGGCCGGCGTACTCCGGGGCACTGGCCTGGACGCTGTGGGCGCAGCCAAAAACGCCCCGCTGGTTTTAAAGGCGGCCTATGATATGGGCAAAACTCTCTGAACAAGGAAACCGGAGGTACTAAAAGTGATGATTCGCCTGAAAGCCGCTTTCCTGTGCTGTTCTCTGCTTTTGGCTGCTGCCTTCACAGGCTGCGCCGCAGACACGGCAGCCTCAAGCGCACCCGAACCGGAAAAGCCCAGCCCATCTGTCCAGACCACTGCGCAGGCCGAGACCACTCCCACTGCTGTCACAGAGCTGCGCATTCAGGCTGGGGACAGGGTCTTCACCGCGCAGCTGGAGGATACTCCGGCCGCTCAGGCTCTGGCCGCCGCCATGCCCATGACCTTGAATATGGATGAAATGAACGGAAACGAAAAATATTTCTTCCTCTCAGATGCACTGCCCACAAACGCCGAGCGGTCAGGCCATATTGCTGCCGGCGATCTGATGCTCTACGGGGACAACTGTCTTGTCCTGTTCTACGAAAGCTTTCAGAGCGCTTACAGCTATACCCACCTTGGGTCCATCACGGACACTGCTGGCCTTGCCGACGCCCTCGGGAGCGGGAGCGTCGAAGTGAGCTTTAGCCTGGCTGAATAAAAGAACCATAAAAAACAACCCTGCTTGCGCTTAACAAGCAGGGTGTTTTTCAATCTAGCTTATTTTTCTTTTACGGTAGGCTGCCAGTCCGGCAACGGCCAGAATAAGCAATCCCGCACAGAGGAACGCCGCGGTCTGGCTATCCTCAACGATTCCGGTTTTTACATTATCCGGTTTGTTTTCAGGATTTACCGGCTGTCCGCTGTTATCATCCGGCTTTTTGTCTGCTTCCTCTCCCGGTTGAAGATTGATGGTTTCAACCGCGGTTGCCTTGAAAATATAACCGCCCGGTGCTGTGTAGCTGGCGGCCAGCACGTAGAGCTGATCGTGGTAGGCTGTAGCGCCTGTTCCGATGAGTATACCGTCGTCAATCCGTTTCCCGTAAGGGGTTATCACCCCTGTCTGCGGATCAACCGTGTAGGCATCTGCTACTGCCGCCGGATCTTCACTCGCACTCTGGGGACCGGCCAGCATAAAGCCGTTCTTTACAGTGGCATTGGCAATGCTGTTAAAAGCCTGGCCTTTTTTTATATCAAGAGAGACCTTCATTCCCTGATAGCCGTTTTCGCTCTGTGTCACGAGCTCAATACTTCCTACCGGTTCGCCTGTGCTGTCTGTACCGCCAGATATGATCAGACGATTTTCATGGGCGTTTACCTTACCGTAAACTCTTGCTTCGGCCAGTTCTCCAGCTTTTGAAACCGTACCGGCTTTAGTGTCGATGGCCACGATATCCTTTGTAGCTGCCGCTGCCGCCTGATTAGTTTCTTTATCAATTTCGATATATTGGCCGCCCACGCCCATCAGTGTGCCGTCCGCATTGACCAGGGAAGTGGCAAATGGGAGTCCTTCAATCTTTTGTTCCTGCCACTGGCCGTCATAGAACCACAGCTTCTCAACCGGCTGATTCTTTTCATCAACCGTCAAGCCCGCAACGGCAAGCCTGCCGTTCCAGGTTGCGCCGGTAAGATTCACTAAGGCCTCCGGCAGCTCAAGGGTTGACCATTTCTGGTTTTCAATACTGTAAGCCCATATTTCGGGGGAGGGTTCACTCTCCAGCCCGTCCGGCAGGACGTAAAGCTGGTTTTGATAGCCCACAATCTGTTTGTTTTCCGCCTTATAAAAATCCTCATCCTCTGGAAGCGGCAGATTCTCTTCAAAGTAGTCGATGTTTACGTTCTGGCCGATTTCAAAGGTCTGATGCCCCTCACCATTGCCTGTGGTGAGCGATACCTCGGCGGTACCGCCTGCAAAGCCTTCGGGCTTTTTAAGGGTAACAACTTTTCCTCCATCGGTGGCAGAAACCGCCTCTGGCACATTTGCCACAATCTCAGCGTCCATTCCGCCGATTTTCGCGCTCTCCAGGTTTTCAAAAAAGTAACCGTCAACCTCAACGGTATCCCCCTGATCCACAATGCTGTTGAGTACCGGGTAAGGTCTTGTCTGGCTGACATTGACCATCCCGCCGGACACGCACTTATCCGTAAAATTGGGATATTTAGTCACGCTGCCCACCACCCGGGCTGCCAGTGCCGCGCCGGATTCGTTATATTGACTGCCGAGCAGGGCAGCCGCACCGGCTGGCGCCCGGGGTGGCATAACAGTGGCCAAGTTAAAAT